>OEIU01000012.1_pt1 | contig 175688 bp, 155 predicted proteins | sample 1539221 | NCBI WGS metagenome assembly OEIU01 (sample SAMN03792071, study PRJEB22550) | activated sludge metagenome | feature: wastewater treatment plant; material: activated sludge; isolation source: Wastewater treatment plant of a petroleum refinery complex | place: Argentina: Zarate... | reverse complement strand
GCCGTATTGCCGCTCCAGGTCGTATCGCCGACGTTGAGGACGCGCCCGCTGCCGACGTTCTTGTCGTTCGCGCCGGTGATGGCCAGCGTGTCGGCGAAGGTGGTGCTCGCCGCGCCGCTGATGTTGCTGCCGGTCCAGGTCACCGCGCCGAGCAGCGTGTGGTCCGTCCCCATCAGCACGCCGCCGCTGAGCAGCAGCGCGGTGTCGAGCGTGCCGCCGTTGAGGTTGACGAAGTTGTAGCTCGCCGAGCCGCTGATCTCGGTCATCCCCGCGCCGGTGATCTTCGTCGCGTTCAGGTTGTGCGTGCCGTAGTTGAAGTCGAGCACAGCACCTGCGGCGACGTTGTACTGCGCGGCGCTGCTGCCCGTGCTGCCGCCGGTGATCTTGAAGCGCCCGGCGTTGACGTTCGTCGTGCCGGTGTTGTTGTACGCGACGTCCATCGTCGTCGTTGTGTTGCCCTGCTTGTTGTAGCTGCCGGAGTTGTTGAACGCGTTCGTGCCCGAGTAGCTGTAGACGTAGCTGTCGAAGGCGTTGGCGTCGTTCCAGGTGCCGGAGTTGTTGATCGTCGCGCCGGTGAAGCGGATGCGGTTGTTGTTGGCGGCCGTATTGCCGCTCCAGGTCGTATCGCCGACGTTGAGGACGCGCCCGCTGCCGACGTTCTTGTCGTTCGCGCCGGTGATCGAGAGGTTGCCGTCGAACTGGCTCGTGCCCGTGCCGTAGTGCGCACCGCCCGTCCACTGTGATGCGCCGCTGACGGTGAGCGAGCCGCCTCCCGACACCTGGCCGCCGTTCATCTGGAGTCCGGCGATCGTCGTGCCGACCGCCAATTGCGCGTTGCCGGCGTTGATCGTCGCCGTATCGTTCGTCCCCGGCGGCCCGCCGGCCGGCGACCAGTTCCCGGCGACCATCCAGTCGCCGGTGCCGCCGAACCACGTCAGTGCGATCGCATCGTTGGAGGCTGCGGGGCTCGAGGCATGGCTCCAGCGCGGCGCGAGCAGCGCCCCGGCGCCCGGATGCCCCGCGGCCCGGTACTGCGACGCGATTGCCGCGGCGAGCGCAGAGCGTTGCGCCTGGCGCGCGTCGACGGATGCCGCATCGACGCCGCGCCACGCGGCATCGGGCCGGTTCAGCGCTGCGTCCCAGGTGAGGAAGTCGATATCGGCCAACTCGAGCGCCCGTGCAGGTGTCTGCATGCCGGCGCAGGCGAGCGCGACGACGGCGGGAACGGACTTCAGCGCGAACTGCGCATGGCGGGCATAGCGGCAACCGTCTCTGGCCATTTCAGTGCTCCTTGGGTGACGCGCGGCGGACAAGGTGCCGCGCTGACACTGCACTATAGAAATGTCGCTGTTACTGCGGTGTTACCGGCGTGAAGCGGGTCGGCGCCGCGTCCCGGCAGACAAACCGGCTGCGTCGCGGGTCGGGCGCTTGCCGCGGCGGGTCGCGATGCGCGGAACGCTTCGGCCTTGTAGCATTGCCGCGCCGTGGCGCCCGAAAGAATGGCGCCGTGGCTGAGGCCGGGGAACCGGACCGCGAGCCGCTTCGAGTGCCGATGCGGCGACGACCAACCACAGACCAAGGAGACTGAAGTGAACGATTCGAGATCAGGCCGCAGCAAGAACGGCCGCATCCTTGCCATTGGCGCGGTGGCTGCCCTTTTGGGGCTTGGCGCAACGCAGGGCTTCGCCGCCGAGCGCGACGAGGCCGTGGCGCGCGCGCGGGAGGCGATCGGCGCCTTCTCGCAGCGAACGCTGACCGGGCCGGGCTTCAGCTTCGAGGCGCGCGACGTGGTATTCGATGCGAGCGGAGCGCAGCATGTGCGTTTTGCGCGGCGCTACCAGAACCTGCGCGTGATCGGCGGCGACCTCGTCGTGCACAGTGGCCGCAGCGGCGCGTTTGTCGACGTATCTCAGACGCTGTCGCGCGCACCGAGCGTGGACCCGCGGCCGCGCGTCGCGTCGCGCGACGCGACCGCCATCGCCGGTGCGGCGCATGCGGGGTATCTCGCCGCCGCCGAACCCGAACTCGTCGTCTACGCGCGCGTCGAGCCGGCGCGGCTGGCCTGGGACGTTGCACTCGGCGGTGAACGGCCGGATGGCACGCCGAGCCGGCTGCACGTGATCGTCGATGCCGGAGCCGGCAGCGTGCTCGACGCTTGGGACGAGATTCAGACCGCGCCGGCCGTCGGCAGTGGCCAGAGCCTGTTCGACGGTACGGTCAGCGTCAATTCCGTCACCGCCAGCGGCGGCTTCAGGCTGACCGACAGTGTGCGCGGTAATGCGTCGACGCTCGACATGATGAATCGCGGCTTCGGCCAGGGAAAGGCGTTCACCGATGCGGACAATGCCTGGGGCAATGGCAGCACCTCGAACCGGCAGACGGTCGCCGTCGACGCCCACTACGGCGGCGCGACGACATGGGACTACTTTCACAATGTCTTCGGTCGCAACGGGATCGCCAATGACGGCGTCGGCGCCAACAGCCGCGTCCACTACAAGCGCAACTACGCCAACGCATTCTGGGACGACAACTGCTTTTGCATGACCTACGGGGACGGCAGTGGGAGCATCCTGCCGCTCGTCTCGCTGGACGTTGCGGGGCACGAGATGTCGCACGGCGTGACGTCGCGCACCGCGGGCCTGATCTATTCGGGCGAGTCCGGCGGCCTGAACGAGGGGACGAGCGACATCTTCGGCTCGATGGTCGAGTTCTATGCGAACAATCCGAACGACCCGGGCGACTATCTGATCGGCGAGAAGCTGTACGCGAACGGCAATTCGTTCATCCGCTCGATGATCAAGCCGAGTGCCGATGGCGCATCGGCCGATTGCTGGTATTCCGGGGTCGGAGCGCTTGACGTGCACTACTCTTCGGGAGTCGCCAATCACTTCTACTACCTGCTCGCCGAAGGCACGACGGGCGGCAATCCGAGTCCGACCTGCATCGCCTCGAACACCCGGGTCGCCACCGGCACCGGCACGCTCGTCGGCATCGGTCGGGACAAGGCGCAGCAGATCTGGTATCGCGCGCTGACGGTCTACATGACCTCGTCGTCGAACTATGCGAGTGCACGCTCGGCATCGATCAAGGCGGCCGACGATCTGTATGGTGCGGGCTCGCCGGAGTCGATCGCGGTTGGCGCTGCATGGAACGCCGTCAATCGACCGTGACGCGAAATGGCGGGAGGCGGGCCGTCGAAGGCGGTTCGATGCCTTTTGTCACCGTACGCTGTCAACGCGGTCGCCGCGGCCGCGTTGAAGGCGTACGCCTTTGACAGGAGCACTTCGATGAAGATTTCGCAACGCCGCACGGTTCGAACCCTGTGGGCCGCCCCCTTGGCCGTCGCCGCGCTGACGCTGCTCGCGGCGGGCCAGGTCCACGCCGGTGAGCGACACCGAACCGTGACCGGGTCGGAAGGCCGCAGCCATACGCGCGATGTCAGCCGCGACAAGGACAGCACCGAGGTCACCCGCACCGGTTCGCAGGGCAAGACCCGCACGCGCGAGACGCAGCGCACCGACACCGGTTCGACATCGACCATCAGTGGTGCCGACGGCCGCTCGGCAACGGCCGAGACGACGCGCAGCGGCGGCACCTCGAATACCACCCTCACCGGCAGCGGCGGCAAGACGGCCACGGCAACGACGACCCGCGCCGACGGCACGGCTACGACCACGTTCACCGGCGCCGACGGCAAGACGGCGACGCGCGAGGTCGGGCGCGACAATGGGCAGACGACCGTCACCAGGACCGATGCGAGCGGCCAGACCGCGACGCGGCAATCTCAGCGCAGCGGGGATGGCAGCGGCACGACAACCCTCTCCAACGGCCAGATCGTGACGCGGGAAACGACGCACAGCGACGCCGGAACGACTTCCACCGTCACCGGCAGCGGCGGCAAGACGGCCACCGTCGTGTCGAGCAAGACCGGTCAGGCAGCGCCAGCGTCGCCGGCCGCCAAACCCTGATGCCGCGCCGGCCGGCGCCCGCGCGGACCGCGTGCGCCGCGGCGTCCCCGCGGCAGGCGGTGACGCGCGTCAGCCAAGGAGGCGCGTCAGCAGCTTGAACAGGCGGATCACGTCGCTCACCGGCCGGAAATAGTCGCTGACGTGGTCCTGCTCGATATTCTTCGTCGCCGCGCCGCGGTCGAGCGTTGCATCGACGACGGGGGCGATGCTGGGGATGCCGAGTTCCTCGATCCCTGTCGCCGAGAAATCGACGATCGTCAGGCAATGCGAGTCGTTGAAGTTGCGGAAGAACGCCTGGTGGAATGACACGTTGCCGTACGGGCCGAGGTCGGCGGCATGCATCGCGAGGTCTGGCTGCCAGCGTGCGAGCGTATTTTGCCGGCGCACGAAATCGTTCGGCGCGTTCGCGATATCGTCATAGAACTTCGCATAGCTGAACGACGAGAAGTTCATGTCGGCCTGGAAGACCAGGAAGGTGAAACGGTCCTGCGGATAGAGGCTTGCCAGCGCGCCGTTCACCGAGCCGAGGTTGTCGGGGTCGAATCCGGGGAGCGAGCCGGCGTACCCGGTGATCAGGCCGCCGGGCTCGTCCAGACCCCAGGCGACGCGGATCTTCTCGTGCAGCGGCAGCGACGGGAACTGCGCCGGCGTGCCGCTGCGCGGTGCCTGCATCAGCAGCCCGGAGTCGGCGATCAGCGACGCGCGGCCGCGCGGCTGCAGCGCGTCGCGAACGATGCCATAGGTGACGGTGGAGCCGACACTGCCGGCCGAGAAACCGGTCAGCAACAAATCCTGCGGCCGGCCGAGGTTGTCGCGCAGCCACTGCGCGGCGGCGCGGATATTCGCCTGCCCGCGGTGATACTGGGTGCGCGGGTGCGCCGGGTCGGCATCGTCGTAGACCGTGACCTTGCTGCCGCTGTGCACGTCGCCGGTGCAGTACGGCAGGTAGACGCTATTCCACGACTGGGTCTGCACCTTCTGGAACGGATCGGTGCGCGCACTGAACGGCGTCACGAGACCCCTGGCCGCCATATTGTTCAGGTGCTGCATATAGTCGGGCGGGATGCCGTTCGGGTTGGCAGCCGACAACGGGCCGATGCCCAGACAGGCATTCTGGTCCCAGCACGCGCCGCCGCCTTCGAAGACCGCGACCAGGCTCTTCGACAGCGGCGTGCGGTTGACGAAGAACCGGTACGGCGAGCCGTCGCCGCAGGCGGCGCCGCTCGCCGCCGGCAGTTCGACCATATCCCACTGGAAATAGCCGGCCGCGGCCCACGGCGTTGCCAGGGCGAGCAGGAGGCCGACGCAGTGGCCGCGGACAAGGCTCGAGATTCTCATCATCGCTGGGCTCCTTCGTTGCCGGGTTGCGGGTTGTCGAAACTGCTCACGCGCAGGGCCTGCAGATCGCGTTCGAGCGCGCGCGGGTCGCGCTGGCCGGGCGGCAAAGCACGCCAGGCGGCGACGAGCGTCGCCTGCCGACGCTGAAAGTCGGCCAGCGCGGCGCTGCGCTTCGGGTCGGGTGCCGGCGAGGCGAGCGCTGCCTCCCAGCGCTCGAGCGAATCGCGCCGCTCGCCTTCATCCTCGACCAGCACGTCGAGCACCGCGATCTTGATCAGCCGCGCTTCGGCCGCGCTGAGCTCGCGCGCACTCAGCCGTTCGTCGAGCCCGGCGTCGATCGAACGTGCGAGCGCCAGTTGCCCGGCACTGCGGCCATCGGCGCGGCCGGAGCGGAAACGATCGATTTCATCGGCAAACGTCAGATGATCGGCCAACCGGCGCAGTTCGGCCGGCCGGTCGGCAAATTCGGCGCGCAGCGCCGCCCACTGCCGGGCGTCGACTCCCGGCGGCAGTTCAGACTGGGCGGGTGCTGCCGGGTCGGGCAGGGCGGGCATTGCCGCAACGGGGAGCGGTTTCGGCACTGCCGGCCGTTGGACGACACTTTGCGCACCGTCCGCGGCCGAGCGCTCGGTAGGCTGCGGTGCAAGCAGGAGCGCGACCGCGATGCCGGCGGCCAGCGCCAACATCGAAGCCGCGATCCACGTACGGCCCTGCCACCTCATGGGCCGAGTATGCGGCGACACCCGAATGCTGCCAAGCGCGCAAATGCGGATGCTTGCAGGCTGATGCCTGGCGCGTCAACCGCCGCGCCGCGCCGATCCCATCTCTGGCCAGTGCGCGTCGCTACGCCTGCGCGGTGGCCGCGAAGCGCGTCGTCGCGAGCGGCCTTGACGCGGCTGCGACGCCGGGCAGGCGCGGCTGCAGCGCGGCGATGCCCTCGATCTCGAGCAGCGCGATCTTGCGCGGCAGTCCGCCGGCATAACCGGTGAGCGAGCCGTCGCTGCCCATCACGCGGTGGCAGGGCACGATGACGGCGACCGGGTTGGCGCCGACGGCGGCGCCGACGGCGCGCACCGCGCTCGGCTTGCCGATCGTGCGCGCGACGGCGCCGTAGCTCGAGGTCTGCCCGCAGGCTATCGCGAGGAGCGCCTGCCACACGCTGCGCTGGAAGGGCGTTCCGTACAGATCGAGCGCGATGTCGAATGTCTTGCGCCGGCCGGCGAAATATTCGCCGAGCTCGGCCGCCGTCTTGCACAGCAGCGGATCGTTCGGCGCGACCGGGGCATCGACGCGCACCGGATAGTCCTTCTGACCGGCGAACCAGGCGCCGGCGAGGCCCTTGCCGGTGCGTGCGAGGAGCATCGGTCCGAGGGGCGTGGCAATCTGCAGCTGGGCCGTGCAGGCGGCGGGAAGTTGCTTCAGGTTCATGGGGTCTGCTCCAGGCTGTTCCAGAGTTTGAGGACGGCATAGGCGCGCCATGGGCGCCATGCCTGCGATCGGTCGTCGGCGACGCGCTCGGCGCGCGCCCCGCGCCCGAGGCCGAGCGCATTGAGGACGGCTGCGTCGCCCGGCGGAAAGGCGTCGGCCCAGCCGAGAACGCGCATCGCGACGTAGGCCGCCGTCCACGGCCCGATGCCGGGGACGGCGCGCAGCCGTTCGACGAGCGCCTGAGGCGGCGCCTGCGGCGCCGCGAGCGGGGCGATCTCGGGCCAAGCGCGGGCGACGCCGACGATCGCCGCGCCGCGGCTGCGGATGATCCCCTGCGCGCCGAGTTCGGCGACGACCGGATCGGCATCGGCGCTCGTTCCCGCAGCGCCGCCGGCGAGCACCGCCGGTGCCGGAAAGGCGCGTTGCACCTCGGCCCACGGCGTCGTGACCGCTTCGCCGTAGCGCGCGACGAGCCGGGCGGCGAGCGTTCGCGCGGCGCCGACCGTGACCTGCTGGCCGAGGATGGCGCGCACGACGAGCTCGAATGCATCGAGCCCGCCCGGCAGACGCAATCCGGCGCCGCCCGGCAGCCCGGCGAGCGCGGCGTCGATCGCGAGCGGATCGGCGTCGAGATCGAACCAGCGGCGCACGGCCGCGATGAGCCCGCCGGCACCGAGAACGAGCGACGGCGAGCAGCGCAGCGTCACGAGCGGTCGCGCGTCGGATACCGAGGGCGGCCGCACTGCGGCCCGCGATCGGCGCTGCGCTGGCGCGAACTCGACCTCGACCCAGCCGGCGCTCTCGCCGAACAACCCGGCGCGAACGCTGCGCCGCACGCGCGTCGCCTCGACGTGCTCGACGCCGGGGATCGCGCGCTGGCTCAGAAAGCGCAGCAGCGCGGCACGATCGTACGGCTCGCGAAAAGCGAGCGTCGCGCGCATCCCTTCGCTCGCCTGTGGCGCGGCGCCGTGCGCCGCCTCACGCCGCAGCCGGCTCGGGCTCAGCCGGTAGCTGCCGGCGAATGCCGCGTTGAAGCGGCGCACGCTGCGAAACCCGCTCGCCAGGGCAACCTGGGCGACGGGCAGGTCCGAATCGGTCAGCAGTTGCTTGGCGAGGAGCAGGCGGCGCGTCTGCAGATACTGCAGCGGCGTCACGCCGTGCTCGGCGGCGAAGATCCGGCGCAGGTGTCGGTCGCTCACGCCGAGTCGGCCGGCGACGGCGGCGACCGCCGCGAGCGGCTCGTCCGCCGCCGCGTCGAGCCCGCCCGCGTCGGCGTCGCCGACGAGGAGGGCGGCCGCCTGCCGGGCGAGGGTGCGCGAGGCGTCCATCACCGACCAGGCGAACCCCGCCCCGGGTGCGATTTCGGGCCGGCACTTCAGGCACGGGCGAAACGCTGCGGCCTCGGCCTGGGCGGGCGTTTCGAAGAAGCGGCAGTTCTCGCGCCGCGGCGTGCGGACGCGGCAGACGGGGCGGCAGTAGACGCCGGTCGACGTGACGCCGACGAAGAGCCGGCCGTCGAGCCGGGCGTCGCGGGCGACGAGGCCGCGGTAGGCGGCGTCGCCGTCGAGCGCGGTGCGAAGCGCTTGGTCCATGACTTTCATTATGGTCGCCACGGGAAATCTCACTCGCCGTTTTCGGACATGTCGTTCGCGCGGGCCGGCGCCGGTCGCGCGGTGGAAAGGCCGGGGCGGGGGCGGGGGTGCGCTCCCTACAATCGCCCATCGAAAGAAAAAGGGGCGAACGCGTGGACGCGAATGCAACGATCTTCAAGGCGTACGACATCCGCGGCGTCGTCGGCACGACATTGACCGAGGCGCTCGCCGAGCACCTCGGCCGCGCCTTCGGCACCGAGGCGCTGCTTCTCGGCGAGCGGGCCGTCGCCGTCGGCCGCGATGGCCGCCTCTCGGGCCCGGCACTCGTGGCCGCCTTGACGCGCGGCCTGCTCGCGAGCGGGATCGACGTCATCGATATCGGCGCCGTGACGACGCCGATGCTCTACTACGTCACGGCGACGCGCGGCGGCCAGGGCTGCTCGAGCGGCATCCAGATCACGGGGAGCCACAACCCGAAGGACTACAACGGCTTCAAGATGGTCCTCGGCGGCAAGGCGATCCACGGCGACGCGATCCAGGGCCTGCGCCGGCGCATCGAGTCCGAGGACTATGCGCACGGCGCGGGACGCGCATCGACGCTCGATATCTTCGCCGAATACCGCGACCGCATCGCGGGCGACTGCACGCTCGCCCGTCCGATGCGCATCGTCGTCGACAGCGGCAACGGCATCCCGGGCGCGTCGGCCCCCGCGATCCTGCGCGCCCTCGGCTGCACGGTGACCGAGCTCTACTCCGAGGTCGACGGCGACTTCCCGAACCATCATCCCGATCCGTCCAAACCCGAGAACCTCGCCGACCTGATCGCCGCCGTGAAAGGCGGCGACGCCGAGATCGGGCTCGCCTTCGACGGCGACGGCGACCGCCTCGGCGTCGTCACGAAAGGCGGCAACATCATCTATCCCGACCGCCAGTTGATGCTCTTCGCGCGCGACGTCCTCTCGCGCAATGGCGGCGCGTCGATCATCTTCGACGTCAAGTGCACGCAGCGCCTTGCGCCCGATATCCGCGCCGCGGGCGGCGCGCCGCTGATGTGGAAGACGGGCCATTCGCTCATCAAGGCCAAACTGCGCGAGACGGGCGCCGCCCTCGCCGGCGAGATGAGCGGCCACATCTTCTTCGCCGAGCGCTGGTACGGCTTCGACGACGGGACGTATACGGCCGCGCGCCTCCTCGAGATCCTCTCGCGCAGCAGCGACCCGAGCGCCGTCCTCGACGCCTTGCCGACGAGCTTTGCGACGCCCGAACTGAACGTGCCGTGCGTCGAAGGCGAGCCGCAGCGCGTCATCGATGCGCTTCTCGCGACGGCGAAATTTCCGGCCGCACGCGAGCTGATCACGATCGACGGCGTGCGCGCCGAATATGACGACGGCTTCGGACTCGTTCGGGCCTCGAATACGACGCCCGTTCTCGTCTTGCGCTTCGAGGGCCATACGCGCGAGGCGCTCGAGCGCATCGAGCACGAGTTTCTCGCCGCGCTGCGCGCCGTGAAGCCCGACGCGCGTGTCGGCGCCGCGGCACACTGAGCAGAGCCGGCGACCGAAAGACGCCACCTTGCGCGTCCTGATCGTCAAGCTCTCGTCACTCGGTGACGTGATCCAGACGTTGCCGGTCGTCCACGACCTGCTCGCGAACGCCCGCCCGGCCGCGATCGACTGGGTCGTCGAGGAAGCCTTCGCGCCGCTGCTCGGCGTCGTCCTCGGCATCGATCGCGTCGTTCCGTACGCCGGGCGCCGCTGGCGCCGCGAGGGCTTCGCCGCCGCGACGCGGCGCGAGCGGCGCGCGTTCGAAGCCGACCTGCGGCGCGAGGCGTACGACGCCGTGATCGACTTCCAGGGCCTCGTCAAGTCGGCCCTCGTCGCGCGCCGCGCACGGCTGACGCGCGAAGGGCATCGCTATACGTATGCCAACGGCAGCGAACTGTGCGGCTACGAGTGGCCGGTGCGCTACCTCGTCGACCGCCCGATCGCGATGGAGCGGCGCGTCCATGCGGTGCGCCGCTATCGGCTGCTCGCCGCGCGCGCGCTCGGCTATTCGATCGACGATGGCCGCGGCGATTCGGCGCACGAAACGACGCCGCACGTCGACTGGCGCTTCGCGCCCGCAGCGCCTACGCGCGACGTGCTGCTCGCGCACGGCACGACGCGCAGCGACAACGAATGGCCCGAGCCGTGCTGGGCCGATATCGGGCAGCGCCTCGTCGCGGCGGGCTTTCGCGTCGTCCTGCCGCGCTCCGGGCCCGTCGAGTCGCAACGCGTGCGGCGCATCGCATCGGCCGTTGCGGGCGACTTCGGCGCGCAGGGCAACGCCAATGTCGAGATCCTGCCGACGATGGCGCTCGACGCCCTCGCGCGGCGGCTCGCCACGTGCAGCGGCGTGATCGGCGTCGATTCGGGGCTGAGTCATCTTGCCGTCGCCCTCGACCTGTGTCACGTGCAGATCTTCAGCCAGCCGCGCGTCTGGCGCGCCGGGCCGGTCGGGCGGGCGCATCAGATCGCGGTCGGCGGCGACGCCGCGCCGTCCGCCGAAGCGGTCTGGGCCGCGTGGCAGCAGGCATTTGCGGCGCGGCCGCCGGGCGGGCCGTGACGATGCTGCGCCGGCTCTATGGCGGGATCGCCGCGCTGCTCTCGCCGCTCGTTTGGCTGCGCCTGCTCTGGCGCGCGCGGCGCGAACCGCTGTACGGCGTCGCGATCGGCGAGCGCTTCGGGCGCTACCGCGAGCCGCCGTCGAGCGGCTGGGTCTGGGTCCATGCCGTCTCGCTCGGCGAGACGCGCGCCGCGGCGTCGCTGATCGACGCCTTGCGCGCGCGCGATCCGGCGCTGCGGCTGCTGCTGACGAACGGCACGGCGACCGGGCGCGAGGCGGGCGCCGCGCTGCTGCGCGAAGGCGATCGCCAGCGCTGGCTGCCGTGGGACAGCCCGGGCGCGACGCGGCGCTTTTTCGCCCATCATCGGCCGCGCATCGGCATCCTGATGGAGACCGAGATCTGGCCCAACCTGCTGCACGCGGCCGCGGCATCCGGCGTGCCGATGGTGCTTGCCAACGCGCGCCTGGGCGAACGCAGCCTGCGCCGCGGAGCGCGTGCGCCGCGCCTGATGCGGCCCGCCTTCGCGAGCCTCGTCCTCGCGCTGGCCCAGACCGACGCCGACGCCGCGCGCCTGCGCAGCGCCGGCGCGACCCGGGTCGAAACGTGCGGCAACCTGAAGTTCGACATGACGCCGTCCGCCGAACTGCTCGCCAGGGGCCGGGCGTGGCGCGATGCGATTGCGCGGCGCGTCGTCCTCGCCTCGAGCACGCGCGACGGCGAAGAGGCCGAACTGCTCGACGCCTGGTCGGCACAGCCCGGCGCACGCCCGCTGCTGCTCGTCGTGCCGCGCCATCCGCAGCGCTTCGACGCGGTTGCCGCGCTCGTCCAGGCGACGGGGCTGCGGCTCGCGCGGCGCAGCACGTGGGACGGCGCGCCGCCGCCCGAGGCGCTGGCCGCCGACGTGTGGCTCGGCGATTCGATGGGCGAGCTGCCGCTGTACTACGCCAGCGCGCAGGTTGCGCTGCTCGGCGGCAGCTTCGCGCCGCTCGGCGGCCAGAACCTGATCGAGGCCGCCGCGTGCGGCTGCCCGGTCCTGATGGGCCCGCATACCTTCAACTTCGCGCAAGCGGCGCAGATGGCCGAAGCGGCAGGCGCCGCGCGGCGCGTCGCAGGCCTGCGCGAAGCGGTTGCGCTGGCTTGCGAACCGCTCGATGCGGCCGCGCAGCGCGAGGCGATCGAACGCTGCCTCGTCTTCGCCGCGAGCCATCGCGGCGCCGCCCGCCGCATGGCCGACCGGATCGTGGCGCTACTCGAAGAGCGCGCGCCGGCGCCGGGGTTGCGCGCATGATGGCGCTGCGCGCCCGGCTGCGCCATGTCGCTGGCGCGCTCGTCGCGGCGCTCGGCCTGGCGGCGTGCCAGAGCCCGCCCGTCGCGCCGCCTGTGCAGCCGGTGCCGCCGGTGCCGCCCGCCGTCGTCGAACCGGCGCCTGCGCCGCCGCCCAAACCGCCCCCGAAGCCGCCGCGCATCGGCCTTGCGCTCGGCGGCGGTGCGGCGCGCGGCTTCGCGCATATCGGCGTCATCGAGGTGCTGGAGGCGGCCGGCATCCGGCCCGATCTTGTCGTCGGCACGTCGGCCGGCAGTCTTGTTGCCGCGCTCTATGCGTCGGGCAAGAGCGGCGTCCAGCTCGCGGCGCTTGCCGCGTCGATGGACGAGGCGGCGATCACCGACTGGTCGTTTCCCGGCCGCGGGCTGATCCGCGGCGAGGCGCTCGGCCGCTTCGTCCGAGAGCAGACCGGCGGCCTTCCGATCGAGAAGATGCGCCTGCCGCTGGGCATCGTCGCGACCGACCTCGACAACGGCAATCCGATCCTGTTCCAGCGCGGCGATCCCGGCATCGCGGTGCGCGCGTCGAGCGCCGTGCCGGCCGTCTTCCGGCCGGTTCGCATCGGCGGCCGCGAATATGTCGATGGCGGCCTCGTCTCGCCGGTGCCGGTGCGCTTCGCGCGCCAGATGGGCGCCGAACTCGTGATCGCGGTCGACATCACCCAACGACCCGAGGGCGCCGATACGGGCGATATGCTCAGCCTGCTGCTGCAGACCTTCACGATCATGGGCCGCAGCATCACCCAGTTCGAACTGCGCGACGCCGACATCGCGCTGCGCCCGCGGCTGGCGGGTGTGACGAGCGTCGACTTCGCGGCCCGCGCGCAATCGATAGAGGCCGGACGCGAAGCGGCGTTGGCCGCAATGCCCGCATTGAAGGCAAGGATTGCCGCGCTGACGCATTGATGCCTTCGCGCATCATGGCTTACCCGCGGTGCCAGGCCGCGTTGTTCGGACCTTGACTGCGATCATCAGGGTTATTCGCGAGGCCCTCGGCGATGCGAGGTGGAATTCGCGTGCGAACATGCGGGCCTGACAGATCGAGAATCGGACCCGGCTCAATCACAGGAGAAGTCATGAACAAGCTCGCCCCTTCGTCCCGCCGCGCGGCGCTCGCGCGCGGGCTTGCCTGCATCACCGTGCTTGCCGCCGGCTGCCTTGGCGGTCCGGCGCTGGCCTGGGAGCCGACCAAGCCGGTCGAGTTCATCGTCCCCGCCGGCACCGGCGGCGGCGCCGACCAGATGGCGCGCCTGATCCAGGGCATCGTCGTCAAGCACAAGCTGATGAAGGAGTCGATGATCGTCGTCAACAAGTCCGGCGGCGCGGGCGCCGAGGGCTTTCTCGACGTGAAGGAAGCGAAGGGCAATCCGAACAAGATCATCATCACGCTGTCGAACCTGTTCACGACGCCGATGGCGACCGGCGTGCCGTTCAACTGGAAGGACCTGACGCCGGTGACGATGATGGCGCTCGACCAGTTCGTGCTCTGGGTCAACGCCGATGCGCCGTACAAGACGGCGAAGGACTATATCGACGCGGTGAAGGCGGCCGGCCCGAACAAGATGAAGATGGGCGGCACCGGGTCGAAGCAGGAAGACCAGATCATCACCGTCGGCATCGAGAAGGCGACCGGCGTCAAGTTCATCTACGTGCCGTTCAAGGGCGGCGGCGACGTCGCCGTTCAGCTCGTCGGCGGCCACATCGACTCGAGCGTGAACAATCCGATCGAGGCCGTCGCCCAATGGCGCGCCGGCAAGCTGCGCCCGCTGTGCGTCTTCGACGACACCCGCATGCCCTACAAGGCGAAGGTCACCGATACGATGGCGTGGGGCGACATCCCGACGTGCAAGGAGGCCGGCGTTCCGACCGACTACCTGATGTTGCGCGGCATCTTCATGGCGCCGGGCGTGACGCCCGAGGAGGTCGCGTTCTACAGCGATCTGCTGAAGAAGGTGCGCGAAACCCCGGAGTGGAAGGACTTCATGGAGAAGGGCGCCTTCAACACGACGGCGCTCTCTGGTCCGGACTACGTGAAATGGCTGACCGCCGCGGAAGCGGCGCACAAGCAGTTGATGACCGACGCCGGCTTTCTCGCCAAGTGAGGTCGCGAGCGGGCGCGCCGCGCTTGGCCGCCAGCCATGCCGGGCGCAAGCCCTGACCGGCGGCCGCGGGCAGTGCGCAAGCCTTGCAGGAGCCAGGCATGTCAGACCCTCAGTCGCAAGGCGCGCCACAGTCGCCGGCCGTCGTCAGGAACAACACGATGGATGCGATCGTCGCCGCCATCTTGTTCGCCGTCGGCACGGTCGTCATCGTGCAGGCGCGCCAGCTCGGCGCAGGCTGGAGCGACGACGGCCCGGGTTCGGGCTACTTTCCCTTCTACATCGGGCTCGTCATCTGCTTCGCCGCGCTCGGCGTGTTCTACGAAGCGATGTTCTCGAAATCGCGCGACACCGGCGTGTTCGTCGATCGCCAGCAACTCGGCCGCGTCGCGTCGGTCCTGCTGCCGGCGGTCGCCTTCGTGTTCGCGATCGTGTTCGTCGGCGTCTACGTCGCCTCGGCGATCTACATCGCCGCCTTCATGATCGTGCTCGGCAGGTACCAGCCCGCGAAGGGCGTCTTTCTCGGCCTTGCGGTGAGCGCGTTCTTCTTCGTCATGTTCGAGGTCTGGTTCAAGGTGCCGCTCTACAAGGGCCGCTTCGAGCCGCTCGCCTTCCTCGGCTACTGAACGCCGTCTCGATTCCGCGAAGGCCGGTCGATGGACGCACTCGGTTCACTGCTTTCGGGCTTTGCCGTCATTCTGACGCCGGCCAACCTCGGCTTGATGTTCGTCGGCATCGTCCTTGGCGTGCTGATCGGCGTTCTGCCCGGGCTCGGCGGCGCCAACGGCGTCGCGATCCTGCTGCCGCTCACGTTCTCGATGTCGCCGACCTCGGCGATCGTCATGCTGTCGTGCATCTACTGGGGGGCCCTCTTCGGCGGCGCGATCACGTCGATCCTGTTCAATATTCCCGGCGAGCCGTGGTCGGTGGCGACGACCTTCGACGGCTATCCGATGGCGCAGCGCGCGCAGGCGGGGCAGGCGCTGACGGCAGCGTTCACGTCGTCGTTCGTCGGCGCCTTCGTCGCCGTGCTGATGATCACCTTCCTCGCGCCGCTCGTCGCGAATTTTGCGCTCCGCTTTGGATCCCCCGAGTTCTTCTCGGTCTACCTGCTGACGTTCTGCAGCTTCGTCGGCATGGGCAAGGGCTCGCCCTTCAAGATCCTGATCTCGATGGCGCTCGGCTTCGCGCTCGCGTCGGTCGGCCTGGATACCGTCACCGGCAAGCTGCGTCTGACCTTCGGTTTTTCCGAACTGATGCGCGGCTTCGACTTCCTGATCGCCGTCATCGGCCTGTTCGGCATCGGCGAGATCCTGCTGTCGATGGAGGAGGGGCTGGAGTTCTCCGGCAAGACGGCGAAGATCAACCCGAAGGTCGTCTGGGAGACGTGGAAGACCCTGCCGAAATTCTGGGTCACATCGCTGCGCAGCGCGCTCGTCGGCATCTGGATGGGCATCACGCCGGGCGGCGCGACGCCAGCCTCGTTCATGAGCTACGGCCTGGCGAAGAAGATGTCGCGCAACGGCTCGAAGTTCGGCACCGGCGAGATCGAGGGCGTCATCGCGCCGGAGACCGCCGCCCACGCCGCCGGGACGAGCGCGCTGCTGCCGATGCTCGCGCTCGGCATTCCCGGTTCGCCGACGGCCGCCGTGCTGCTCGGCGGGCTGCTGATCTGGGGCCTGCAGCCGGGGCCGCTGCTGTTCGTCGAACAGAAGGATTTCGTCTGGGGCCTGATCGCGAGCATGTACCTCGGCAACGTCGTCGGCCTCGTCGTCGTGCTGTCGACGGTGCCGCTCTTCGCTTCGATCCTGCGCATTCCGTTTTCGATCATCGCGCCCGTCATCATCGTGATCTGCGCGATCGGCGCGTATACGGTCGCCGGCGCGATGCTCGACGTCTGGTTCATGCTCGCCTTCGGCATCGTCGGCTACGTCTTCAAGAAGCTCGACTATCCACTCGCACCGCTCGTGCTCGCCCTCGTGCTGGGCGACAAGGCGGAGGATTCGTTCCGCCAGGCGATGCTGATGTCGCAGGGCGACGTCTCGATCATGTGGTCGAACTGGCTCGTCGGCTCGATCACGACGCTTGCGCTCGTGTTGCTGTTCTGGCCGCTCATCGGGAAGGCGATCGCGATCGTGCGCCACCCCAGGGCCGACGAACTCGCCGCGCAGCGGCCGGTGGACTGAAGAAGAGGGGGCGACATGCCGGTCATCGCATTGACGCAGGGGATGGGGTCGCTTGCGCAGGATATCGCCGAGGAACTGGCGCGCGAGCTCGGCATCGATACGCTTCAGCACGAGGTGGCCGAGCAGGTCGCCGAGAAGATGCACGTCTCCAAGAGCCTGATCAACCGGCTGCGCAGCGGCAAGGCCGGGCCGATCGAGCGGCTGCGCGCCGATCGTCAGGCGATGGCCGTCTACACCGCGCGCGAGGTGCTCGACGCCGCCGCGAAGGGCAACGTCGTGATCCGCGGCTGGGGCGCGACCCTGCTGCTGCACCCGGTGCAGCACGTGCCGTGCATCCGCATCATGCGGCCGTTCGAGAAGCGGGTGCAGTGGCTGATGCAGCAGCTCGATACCGACGACGCCGACGCCGCGGCGAAGGAGATCGAACGCAGCGACCATGCGAACGCTACACGCATGCACGAGCAGTTCGGCGTGACGTGGAATGCGCCGGTGCTGTTCGACATGGTGCTCAACACCGACCGCCTGACGGTCGAGACCTGCGTGCAGCAGATCAAGGGTCTGCTCGCGCGGCCCGAGTTCGCCGAGACCGAGGCATCGCGCACGAAGCTTGCGGGTCTGGCGCTTGGCGCCCACGTGCGCGCCGCGCTGCGCGACGATGCGCGGACGGCCGGCGTCAACGTGACGATCGAAGCGGCGCGCGGCCTCGTCCGGCTCAGCGGCATCGTCGTCGACGCGACCGAGCGCGAGCGGACCGAACGGGTCGCCGCCGCGGTGCCCGGCGTGGTGGGCGTCGAGAACCTGCTGCGCGTGATGAGCCAGCGCGGCGGCTGAACGCAGGGCGTGGCGTGCGCGGGATGCGGCGCTGGCAATTCTCGTTCGCCGGCCGCGGTCAAGCGCGCGGCCGGCGCTCGCCTTGCGCGACAGACAACATAATCGACGCCTTCGTAGGCAACCGCCCCGATTGTTCCTGATCGCAAGGTCGGCGGCGGGCGAACAGAATCGAATCACCAAGGAGAACGCAAGTGAGCAAGGCACTCGATGGCGTGCGCATCCTGGACTTCACGCACGTGCAGTCCGGGCCGACCTGCACCCAGTTGCTGGCCTGGTTCGGGGCCGACGTGATCAAGGTCGAGAAGGCGGGCGAGGGCGATGCGACGCGCGGCCAGTTGCGCGATATCCCGGACGTGGACAGCCTCTACTTCACGATGCTCAACCACAACAAGCGCTCGATCACCGTCAACACGAAGGACCCGAAGGGCAAGGAAGTCGTCGATCGCCTCATCAAGACCTGCGACGTGCTCGTCGAGAATTTCGCTCCCGGCGCGCTCGACCGCATGGGCTTCACGTGGGAGCACATCCACGCCCTCAACCCGCGCATGATCGTCGCCTCGGTGAAGGGGTTCGGCCCGGGCCGCTACGAGGACTGCAAGGTCTACGAGAACGTCGCCCAGTGCGCCGGCGGCGCGGCCTCCACCACTGGCTTCGACGACGGCCCGCCGCTCGTCACCGGCGCGCAGATCGGCGACTCGGGCACCGGGCTGCACCTGGCGCTCGGCATCGTCGCCGCGCTCTATCAGCGCAACAGCACCGGCCGCGGCCAGAAGGTGCTCGCGCCGATGCAGGATTCGGTGTTGAACCTGTGCCGCGTGAAGCTGCGCGACCAGCAGCGGCTCGAACGGACGGCGACGCTGCACGAGTATCCGCAGTATCCGTACGGCCACTTCGGCGACACCGTGCCGCGCGCCGGCAACGCGTCGGGCGGCGGCCAGCCGGGCTGGATTCTGAAGTGCAAGGGCTTCGAGAGCGATCCGAACGCCTACATCTACTTCATCACGCAGGCCCCGGTGTGGCCGGCGATCTGCAAGGTGATCGGCGAGGAGGGCTGGATCACCGATCCCGAGTATGCGAAGCCGGCCGCCCGGCTGAAGCACCTGAAGTCGATCTTCGCTCGCATCGAGGAATGGACGATGACGAAGACCAAGTTCGAGGCGATGACGATCCTCAACGAATACGACATTCCGTGCGGGCCGATCCTGTCGATGAAGGAAATCGCCGCCGACGAAGGCCTGCGCGCGACCGGAACGATCGTCGAGGTCGAGCACCCGACGCGCGGCACCTATCTGAGCGTGGGCAACCCGATCAAGCTGTCGGACAGCCGGACCGAGGTCAGGCGCTCGCCGCTGCTCGGCGAACATACCGACGAGGTGATGGCGCAGCTCGGCTATTCGGCCGCCGAGATCGCCGCGCTGCGCGCCGCCAGGGTGATCTGAACGGCGAGGCATTCACACGCGAACCGGATTCGAAGACCCGGCATGACGACGAAGGAGACGACGATCGCTGCGCCCGCCGAGGCAGCGGATCGAGGCACCGGCCGGCCATCGGCGGGGCGCCAGAATGGTGCGGCGCTGACGCGCGAGCGCAAGCGCGAAGCGCCGCGGGGCCGGCGCGCAAGCGCCGAGGCGCTCGCCTCGGTACGCGAACTGCTGGCCGCGGCGCCGCGCCGCCGCGACATGCTGATCGAGTACCTGCACCTGCTGCAGGATCGCTTCGGCCATCTGTCGGCCGACCATCTGGCGGCGCTCGCGCACGAGCTGCGCCTCGCGCAGAGCGAGGTCTACGAGGTCGCGACCTTCTATCACCACTTCGATATCGTCCGCGAGGGCGACGCCGCGCCGCCGGCGCTGACGGTGCGCGTCTGCGAGAGCCTGTCGTGTGCGATGCAGGGTGCGCAGGATCTGCTCGCGCGGCTGCCGGCGCTTCTCGGCGCCGACGTGCGCGTCATCGCCGCGCCGTGCATCGGCCGCTGCGAGCAGGCGCCGGCGGCCGTCGTCGGCCAGCATCCGATTCCGAATGCGACCCTCGAGCGCGTGCAGGCCGCCGTCGCCGCCGGCTGCACGAAGGCCTCTTCCGAGGACTATGTCGACCGCGCGGCATACGAAGCGGGTGGCGGCTACGCGCTTCTCGCAGCGTGCGCCGCCGGCAGACACCGGGTCGAAGACATCATCGAGGCACTGTCGGGCTCGGGTCTGCGCGGTCTCGGCGGTGCGGGTTTCTCGACCGGCCGCAAATGGAGCATCGTGCGGGCCGAACCCGCGCCGCGCCTGGTGGCGATCAATATCGACGAAGGCGAGCCCGGCACCTTCAAGGACCGGCGCTACCTCGAAACCGATCCGCACCGGTTTCTCGAAGGCATGCTGATCGCCGCCTGGGCGGTCGACGCGGCGGCGGTCTACATCTATCTGCGCGACGAGTACCACGCCTGCCGCGCGATGCTCGAGCGCGAACTCGCGACGCTTCGCGCGAAGCCGCCTTGCCCCGGCATGCCGGAGATCTTTCTGCGGCGCGGTGCGGGGGCCTACATCTGCGGCGAAGAGTCGGCGATGATCGAATCGATCGAAGGCAAGCGCGGCATGCCGCGCCTGCGGCCGCCCTATGTCGCGCAGGTCGGCCTTTTCGGCCGTCCGACGCTCGAGCACAACCTCGAGACGCTGTACTGGGTGCGCGAGATCGTCGAGAAGGGCGCCGCATGGTTCGCCTCGCACGGCAGGCACGGACGCAAGGGCTTGCGGTCGTTCTCGGTCTCGGGGCGGGTGAAATATCCGGGCGTCAAGCTCGCACCGGCCGGCATCACGGTGCGCGAGCTGATTGCCGAGTACTGCGGCGGCATGCAGGACGGGCACACCTTCTATGCCTACCTGCCGGGCGGGGCGTCGGGCGGCATCCTGCCGGCCGCTCTGGGCGACGTGCCGCTCGACTTCGATACGCTGCAGCCGCATGGCTGCTTCATCGGCTCGGCCGGCGTGATCGTGCTGTCGGAGCGCGACCGCGCGATGGACGCGGCGCGCAGCATGATGCACTTCTTCGCTCATGAATCGTGCGGCCAGTGCACGCCGTGCCGCAACGGCACGGCCAAGGCCTCGGCGCTGATCGCCGGGCCGCGCTGGGATCTGCCGCTGCTCGCCGATCTGTCGCAGGTGATGCGCGACGCGTCGATCTGCGGTCTGGGCCAGGCGGCGCCCAATCCGCTCGACTGCGCCGTCCGGTATTTCGGGCATGAACTCGAAAGGGAAAACGGCCAATGAATGCGCGCGCGCCCTGGCAGGCGGCGGCGCCCGATGCGCCGGCGATCAGCTTCATGCTCGACGGCCGCGAGGTGCAGGCGCGAAGCGGCGAACGGCTGATCGACGTCGCCGACCGCGAGGGGGTCGAGATACCGCGCCTTTGCTACAAGCCGGGCCTCGCGCCGGCCGGCAACTGCCGGGCATGCGTCGTCGAGATCGCCGGCGAGCGCGTCCTTGCGCCGGCGTGCTGCCGCACGGCAAGCAGCGGGATGACGGTGACGACCGACAGCGAGCGCGCGCGCAAGTCGCAGCGCCTCGTGCTCGAGTTGCTCCTCGCCGACATGCCGGCGCAGGCCTTCGCGCGCGACAACGAGCTCGACGTCTGGGCCGCTAGGCTCGCCGTCGGCAAGCCGCGCTTCCCGTCGCGCGTGCAGCCGCCGCCCGACCTGTCGCACCCGGCCATGGCGGTGCATCTGGAAGCCTGCATCCAGTGCACGCGCTGCCTGCGAGCCTGCCGCGACGAACAGGTCAACGACGTGATCGGCCTCGCGGCGCGCGGCGCCGAGATGCGGATCATGTTCGACATGGACGATGCGATGGGCGCATCGAGCTGCGTCGGCTGCGGTGAATGCGTGCAGGCGTGCCCGACCGGCGCCTTGGCGAACATGGCATGGACCGATGCCTCGATGACCGCGCGCGGCGTCTCGCTCGAGGCGGCGGACCGGCAGGTCGCTTCGGTGTGCCCGTATTGCGGCGTCGGCTGCCAGCTCACCTATCACGTCAAGGACAACCGCATCGTATTCGCCGAGGGCCGCATGGGCCCGGCCAATCAGGGGCGGCTGTGCGTGAAGGGACGCTACGGCTTCGACTACGCCCACCATCCGCAGCGCCTGACGAAGCCGCTCATCCGGCGCCACGATGCGCCGCCCAAGCGCGGTGACTTCACGCTCGATCCGGACCGGGTGCTGGACGTCTTTCGCGAAGCAACGTGGGACGAGGCGCTCGCCTTCGCAGGCGGCGGGCTGAAGGCGATCCGCGACCGCCACGGCGCGAGGGCACTCGCCGGCTTCGGTTCGGCCAAGGGCAGCAACGAGGAGGCGTATCTGTTCCAGAAGCTCGTGCGCACCGGCTTTGGCAGCAACAACGTCGACCACTGCACGCGGCTGTGCCATGCGTCGTCGGTCGTCGCGCTGCTCGAAGGCATAGGCTCGGGCGCGGTGAGCAATCCGGTGATGGACGTGACGAAGGCCGAGGTCGTGATCGTGATCGGCTCGAACCCGACCGTGAACCATCCGGTCGCGGCGACCTTCCTGAAGAATGCGGTGAAGGCGGGAACGAAGCTGATCGTCTGCGACCCGCGGCGTTCCGACCTGGCGCGTCTGGCGCACCGTTTCCTGCAGTTCAGGCCGTCGACCGATGTCGCGATGCTCAACGCGATGATGCACGTCATCGTCGCCGAAGGGCTCGTCGCCGAAGGCTTCGTCGCGAGCCGCACGATCGGTTACGACGAGCTGCGGCGCAATGTCCAGGCCTATTCGCCGGAGGCGATGGCGCCGATCTGCGGCATAGCCGCCGAGACGCTGCGCTATGTCGCCCGGCTGTATGCGAAGTCCGGCGCTGCGATGATCCTGTGGGGCATGGGCGTGAGCCAGCACGTGCACGGCACCGACAACGCGCGCTGCCTGATCGCCCTTGCGCTGATGACGGGGCAGATCGGGCGCCCGGGGACGGGCCTGCATCCGCTGCGCGGGCAGAACAACGTGCAGGGCGCGTCGGACGCCGGGCTGATTCCGATGATGCTCCCGGACTACAAGCATGTCGGCAGCCCCGAGGTGCGTGCGCATTTCGAGCACGCCTGGGGGCTTGCCGCCGGCGCTCTCGACGACCGGGTCGGCCTGACCGTCGTCGAGGTCATGCACGCCGCCAAGCGCGGCGAGATTCGCGGCATGTACGTGCAGGGCGAGAACCCGGCGATGTCCGATCCCGATGCGAACCACGCCCGCGAGGCGCTCGCGAAACTCGAGCACCTCGTCGTGCAGGATATCTTCCTGACCGAGACGGCGACTCTGGCCGACGTCATCCTGCCGGCGAGTGCGTTTCCCGAGAAGACCGGCACATTCACGAATACCGACCGCATGGTGCAGATGGCGCGCCAGGCGATCACGCCGCCCGGCGACGCGCGCCAGGACCTGTGGATCATCCAGGAGATCGGCAGGCGCCTCGGTCTGGCGTGGGACTACCGCGACGCGCGCGAGGTATTCGAAGAGATGCGCCGGACGATGACGAGCATCGCGGGCATCACCTGGGAGCGCCTCGAGCGCGAGCATGCGGTGACCTATCCCTGCACGAAGGAGGGCGACCCGGGCGAGCCGGTCGTCTTCGTCGATGACTTTCCGCGCGAAGGCGGCAAGGCGCGCTTCGTTCCGGTCGATATCGTCCCCGCCGACGAGCGCCCCGATGCCGAGTTTCCGATGGTCCTGATCACCGGCCGCCAGCTCGAGCACTGGCATACCGGCAGCATGACGCGGCGGGCGAGCGTGCTCGATGCGATCGAACCCGATCCGACCGTGCTCGTCCATCCGCTCGATCTGGATGCGCTCGGCGCCAAGCCCGGCGCGGTGCTGACGATCGAATCGCGCCGCGGCGCCGTGAGCCTTTATGCGCGCGCCGAGCCGGGCACGCCGCGCGGCGCCGTCTTCGTGCCGTTTTGCTACTACGAGGCGGCGATCAACCGGCTGACGAATCCCGCGCTCGACCCGATGGCGAAGATTCCCGAGCTCAAATACTGTGCGATCCGCGTCCGCGCGGGCGGCACGCCGCCGCGCCAGGGCAGCTACGGCGGCGGGCAGTTGCTGACGGCGGCCGGGCGGACGACGGTGGCACAGCCGTGACCGGCGCCGCGCTGGAGATATCCGCCGCCGTGGCTGCGCAAGAAGGGACGCGATGACCGTCTCGAGCCCGGAATTCTGGATCGCGCTGCTGCAGATCATCGGCGTCAACATCGTGCTGTCGGGCGACAACGCGGTCGTCATCGCGCTCGCCGCACGCGGGCTTGCGCCGGACCAGCAGAAGAAGGCGATCGTCTGGGGCAGCGGCGCGGCGGTCGTGATGCGCATCGCGCTCACGATCGGCGCCGTGGAGTTGCTGCGTCTGCCCTACCTCAAGATCGTCGGTGCCGGGCTGTTGTTGTGGATCGCGGTGCAGTTGCTGCTGCCGGAGGACGAAGGCGGCGAACACGCGGCGGTCGCCGGCTCGCTCGGGGCGGCGATCCGCACCATCCTCGTCGCCGACCTCGTGATGAGCCTGGACAACGTGATCGCGGTTGCGGCGGCGGCCAAGGGCCACACCGTGCTGCTCGTCATCGGCCTGGCGATCTCGATCCCGCTCGTCGTCTTCGCCAGCCAGCTGCTCCTGAAGCTGATGGAGCGCTTTCCGATCATCATCACGCTCGGCGCCGCGCTGCTGGGCTGGGTCGCCGGCGACATGCTCGTCACCGATCCGGTCGACAGCCCCTGGGTCGACGGGCACGCCGCCTTCCTGCACTGGGGGGCGCCGGCAATCTGCGCCGTGCTCGTCGTCGTCGTCGGGAAGTGGCTGGCGGCACGCAAGCTTGCCGCGATGGCGGCGGGCAGGGTCCAACACGTGGCGCCCGGCCGGGCGGCGTCCGACGGCATCCTGCCGGGCGCACTGAGGAGGGTTCTGCTGGCGGTCGACGGCTCGGAGGGCGCCTCGCGCGCCGCCAGGCAGTTGATCGCGTTGCGCGGCGATCTGCGCGACCCGGCCGCGCTTTCGGTGCATCTCGTGAATGTGCAGCGGCCGGTGTCGGGCGACGTGTCGCGCTTCGTTCCGGGCACGACGCTCGACGAGTACCACCGCGAGCGCAGCGAGGCCGCGCTGCAGCCGGTCCGCGCGCTGCTCGACGCGGCGGGCATCGCGCATACGGACCACTACGGCGCGGGCGAGCCCGGATCGACGATCGCCACGCTCGCCGCGGCGCAATCCTGCGATCTGATCGTGATGGGGACGCGCGGCCTGGGCACGCATACCGCGGCGCTGATCGGATCGGTCGCGCAATCGACCGCCGCTCAGGCGGCGATGCCGGTCCTGCTTGTCAAGTGACGCAAGCTCAGTCGCGCGCGACGTAGCGGTTGCGCAGCGCGCCGATGCCCTCGATCTCGATGGCCACGTCGCTGCCCGGCTTCATCGAGCCGACGCCGATCGACGTGCCGCACAGGATCGCGTCGCCCGGCTCGAGCGTCATGTCCTGCGAGATCAGGCTCACGAGCTGGGCGACGGTGAAGCGCATGTCGCTGATCGGAAAATCCTGGCGCAGCTCGCCGTTCAAGGTCGTGCGCACGACGAGCCGGGCGGCGTCGAGGCCGGTCGCGATCGCCGGTCCGAGCGGGCAGAAGCCGTCGTGGCCCTTGGCGCGCGTCCATTGCGCGAATGTCGCATCGCGGTTCAGCACCTCGGCCGCGGTCACGTCGTTGACGCAGGTGTAGCCGAAGACATGCGCCAGCGCATCATGTTCGGCAACGCCGCTCGCGCGCTCGCCGATGACGATCGCGAGTTCGCCTTCGTAGATCACCTTGCCCTTGTCGCGCGGCTGCAGGATCGCGTCGCCCGGGTCGGCGAACGAATTCGGCGCCTTCAGAAAGTACAGCGGCTCGGGCGGAGCCGACAGGCCGAGCTTGTCGCCGAGCGCCTTGAAGTTGTTCCACAGCGCGACCACCTTGCCCGGCTGCATCGGCCGCAGCAGCTTCGCGCCGTCGAGCGCGACGAAGCGCCCCGTCGGCTGCGGCGCGGCGAACATGTCGCCGCGATGCTCGGCGATCTGTCCATCGTGCAGCGTGCCGAAGCCGACGCTGCCATCGGGCGCGCGAAAGCGCACCCAGAGTCGATGTTGTGCATCCATGCTGAAGTCTCCAGGTCGTCGAAGTGGACGGTGGCTTTCGCCGGCCGTTCGATTGTCGGCCCGGCGGCGGCATCATCGCGGGATCGTTTAGGATTTGTGCAACGGAACAATCGATCGACGGCAGCAAGCGAGGACACAGCGGGGATCATGAAAATCGCAATCATCGGTGCCGGCGCGATCGGCGGCTATGTCGGCGTCAAACTCGCCCTCGCGGGCGAAGACGTGACCTTCATCGTGCGCGGCGCGAATCTCGAGGCGATCCGCCGCGACGGCATGAAGCTCGTGATGCACGACGGTGCGGAGCACGTCGCGCGCCAGGTGCGGGCGACGAACGACTATGCGCAGGCCGGGCCGCAGGATATCGTCGTCATCGCCGTCAAGGCGCACCAGGTGGCGGCACTGGTCGGCGATCTGCCCGCGCTGATCGGGCCGCAGACGGTCATCGTGACGATGCAAAACGGCATCCCGTTCTGGTACTTCCACGCCCACGGCGGCTCGCTTGCAGGCAGCGTCGTCGAAAGCGTCGATCCGGGGGGCGTGCTGTTGCGCAGCCTGCCGGTGGACCGGATCATCGGCAGCGTCGTCTACCCGGCGTGCGAACTGCTCGCGCCGGGCGTCGTGCGCCACGTCGAGGGCGATCGCTTCCCGGTTGGCGAACTCGACGGCGCGGCGAGCGAGCGGGTGAAGCGCGTTTCGCAGTGCTTCGAGGCGGCGGGCTTCAAGTCGCCGGTGCTCGACGATATCCGGTCCGAGATCTGGCTCAAGCTGTGGGGCAACCTGACCTTCAACCCGATCAGCGCGCTCGCCCACGCGACGCTCGCCGGCATCTGCCGCTTTCCGCTCACGCGCGAGCTGGCGGCCGACATGATGCGCGAGGCGCAGGCCGTCGCGGCCAAGCTCGGCATCGCCTTTCGCGTCACGCTCGAACGCCGCATCGCCGGCGCCGAGAAGGTCGGCGAGCACAAGACCTCGATGCTGCAGGACGTCGAAGCCGGACGCGCGCCGGAGATCGACGCCCTGGTCGGCTCGGTCGCCGAGCTCGGCCGCCTGACCGGTACGCCGACGCCACATATCGACGCCGTCTATGCGCTCGTCAAGCTGCTCGCCCAGACCCTCGCCGCCGGGCCGTCGCAATTGCGCGTGCAGCCGTTGCGCACCTCAGCGTAGCGAAGCCGGCCTCAGCGCTGCGGCGCCGCGGCCGGCCCGGGCGTCAGCCAGTGCAGCGCGAAGCGGTTCGCGCGGTCGCTCCAGCAGGCGGCCGGGGTGAATCCGGCTTCGCGCGCGAGCGCCTGGAAGCCGGCGACCGAATATTTGTACGAGTTCTCGGTGTGCACGCTCGCGCCTTCGGCGAACTCGAACGACGCGCCGGCGACCGTCACGCGTTGCGCGCACCGGCTCACGAGGTGCATCTCGATGCGCTGCAGCGGCGCGTTGTAGAACGCCGAGTGCATCCATTGCGAGAGCTCGAAGCCGGCCCCGGCTTCGCGGTTCGCGCGCGCCCAGAGATTCAGGTTGAACGCCGCGGTGACGCCTGCGCTGTCGTTGTATGCGGCGTGCAGGATGGCCGGGTCCTTGATCCGATCGACGCCGATCAGCAGGCCGCCGCCGCCGAGCAGCGAGGCGAAGTGACGCAGCAGTTCCACCGCGGCCGGCGGGTCGAAGTTGCCGATCGAACTTCCCGGAAAGAAGCCGATGCGCGGCCCGGCCGCCGGCGGCAGCGCGAGGGCGCGGGTGAAGTCGGCGACCACCGGCCGCACCTCGAGCGCCGGGTGCGCCCGTCGCAGCAAGGCCGCCGCTTCGAGCAGATGCTCGCCCGAGATGTCGATCGGCACGAAGCGCGCCGGGCGGTCGAGCGCGCCGAGCAGAACCCGCAGCTTGCGGATCGCACCGGCGCCGAATTCGACGATCTCGCAGCGCGGGCCGATGCGGTCCGCGATCTCGGGCGCGTGGCGATCGAGCAGGGCAAGTTCGGTCCGCGTCGGGTAGTACTCGGGCAGTTCGCAGATGCGCTCGAACAGTCTCGAGCCTTCGGCGTCATAGAACCACTTCGGCGCGATGCGGCGCGGCCGGGCCGACAAGCCGGTGACGAGTGCCTGTTCGAATTCGGTCACAAGTCTTGCGCGAGCCGCAGCCCGCTGAACTGCCAGCGCGCCGCCGGCGGGAAGAAATTGCGGTAGGTCGTGCGGGCATGGCCTTCGGGCGTGGCGAGGCTGCTGCCGCGCAGCACGATCTGGCCGACCATGAACTTGCCGTTGTATTCGCCGATCGCGCCGGCCGCGGGCCGAAAGCGCGGGTAGGGGTCGTAGGAGGATCGCGTCCATTGCCACACGTCGCCGAAAACCTGGGCCGGCGGCGTCGGCCCGCTGACCGCCGCCTCCCACTCGAACTCGGTCGGCAACCGGGCGCCGGCCCATTCGGCGTAGGCCGCCGCTTCGTAGAAGCTCAGGTGACGCACCGGCGCATCGGCGTCGCGCGGCACGACGCCGTGCAGCGTGAACTCGGTCCCGTCGTCCAGCCAGTACAGCGGCGCGCGCCAGCCCGCGGCCTGCACCGCGGTGAGACCGTCCGACAGCCACAGCCCGGGCTGCGTGTAGCCGCCGTCGTCGATGAAGCGCTGATACTCGCCGTTCGTGACGAGCCGCTTGGCGAGCGCGAACGGCAGCAGACGCACCGCATGGCGCGGCGTCTCGTTGTCGAAGGCGAATGCCGCGCCGGCATGACCAATCCCGACCTCGCCGCCCGGATGCTCGATCCAGCCCGCTTCGGCCACGGCGCGGCGCACCGCCGGCGCATCGAGCGCCGCGGGGCGCAGCGGGTTGAGCGACATCAGGTGCAGGATGTCGGTCAGCATCAGTTCCTGGTGCTGCTGCTCGTGATTCAGCCCGAGTTCGACGAGCGGCGCGGCACGCGCGAAATCCTGCGCCGGGCTTTCGTGGATGAAGTCCGCGACCCCGGCGTCGACCGCCTTGCGGTAGGCGTGGATCTCGGCGAGCGCGGGCCTTGTGAGCATGCCGCGCTGCGGCCGCGGGTGGCGCGGTCCGAGGCTCTCGTAGTACGAATTGAAGAGCCGCGCGAAGCGCGCATCGAAGCAGCGCCAGGCGCGTGCGTACGGTTGCAGCACGACCGCTTCGAAGAACCAGCTCGTGTGCGCGAGATGCCATTTCGTCGGGCTCGCGTCCGGCATCGATTGCACGCACTGGTCTTCCGCGGACAGCGACACGACAAGCGTGACGGACGCATCCCGCACCGCCGCAAAGCGCCTTGCGAGGGCGGCTCGATCCGTGCTCGGCATCTCAGCGCCTCCGTCCGGCAAACCGACCGTTCCTGCCTTGTGTCTGGCGCACGCCGCGAACCCGGGGTGGTTCCATCGCGACACTCTACGCCATGGTGCGCGTACAGGGCCAAAGAACGCCCGCGCGATGCGGTCTTTGCGGCGCGCGGCCGTGTCACGCGCCGGGCAGCGTCAGGGTGTCATCCCACGCGAGGCGGCGGAAGTCGAAGCCGGATGCGAGCGTCGGCTTGACGATCGCGAAGTACGGCGAGACGTCGAAATCGCGCGGCACGTAGAGCGTATAGCTGCGCACGTGCAGGATCTCCTCGATGCAATCCGGATGCAGCGGATCGCCGGAGGGCACGCGTTCGATGATCGGCAGGATCGGGTAGCGCACCGACTCGAAGGCCTGCGCGATCAGGGTCGAGCAGATCGCACGCGTCGGGTCGCCGCTGCCGAGCGCGATCATGCGGCGCCGCAGGTGCGGGGGCACGGGCGCGAAGGGCAGCAGGTAGCGCGCGAGGTCGAAGACATTCTTCAGGTCGTAGCGATAGCCGATGCGCTGCGTGACGAACGTGACGACCGCCTCGATCTCGACCGCCGTCATGCCCACCGGCCGGCAGATTCGGCAGTGCAGTCCCGCATAGGCGTCGACGCCGACGGCGCGCACGCCTTCGCGCAGATCGACCTCGATGAAGGCGCGTGCCCGCCCGGGCATGTCGCCGACGTAGATCGCCGCGTGCGACCAGATCGATTGCGTCAGGTATTTGATCGGTGCGCTGATGCGCGTGCGGCCTTCGACGAGCAGCACGTCGCCCGGGCGCAGGCAGGCCATCAGCAGCGTGGCATCGGTGCGCGCCGAACTGCTGCGGGCGCGCGTGCGCTGCGACAGGTAGCGGCTCAGGCGGTCGCCGATCCAGCGCTGGAGCGATTCGAGCGGGCGGCTCATCGCTGTTCACCGTCCCGGTTCGCGCAACGGACCGTGGTCATCGCCGGCCGGCGGGACGTGCGTGCGGACTCGGCGCTGCCGCCTCGAATGCGAGCGACGGGCTCGGGCGACGGTTTCAAGGCCGGATATAGGCGTAGCCCTGCTGCTCCTTTTGCATCAGCTCGACGACGCCGGACGGCACATAGCCGATATCGGGCAGCATGTCGGACGGGGCGAGCTTGTGGCCCTTCATCGCATTTTCGCAGGCAACGATCTTCGTGCCCGATGCGAGCGCGGTCTTGATCCGCGGCGCGACCGGGGAGTCGGCCTGCAGCATCCCGATGCCGGGGCCGTAGGCGACGATCTCGACGTCGACCGCATCCGCGCCGAGTGCGGACTGCACGTTGTGCGCATTGTTGAGTGCGAGCCCCCATTTCGCCGGGTCGTTGTCGCTGACCTGGAAGATCACCTTGTTCTTCCTGCCGGCCGCGGCCGACGGCTGTGCGCCCGCAGGCAGTGCGGCGGCGGCGACGGCGAGCGCGGCGCACAGGCCGAAATGGCGGCGTGAGAGCTTGTTCATGGCAATACCTCCGGCGGGTGATCGAAGCAGGCGTCGCCGCTTGCGGGCAGCGACGGCCGCATTCTCGCGCAGCGCATCGCGCGGCGCAGGGTGGCACGGCAATCCGGGTCACTGCGCGCCGCACCGGGGCCCAGGGCGCAATGAGGGTGCCGCAAACAGGGCTTCGGGACGTGGCCGACAATCGAAACCCTCGAGGGACAACGCACGCGATTCGACGCGTATGGAGATCGATCGATGAATTCGGGCTTGCCGCTGGTGGCCGCGCGAACGGATGACGCACCGGTGGCGCTCGCCGATCTGATCGTCGAGCAGGTCGCCGAGGCGATCGTCTATGCGAACCGCGAGGGCGTGATCGAGCGCTGGAATGCCGCCGCCGCGGCGATGTTCGGCTTCAGTGCGGCCGAGGCGATCGGCAGCAGCCTCGACCTGATCATCCCCGAGCGCCTGCGCGCCGCGCACTGGCGCGGCTTCGACGCCGCGATGCACAGCGGCACGCTGCGCCTGAGCGGCCATCCGACGCTGACGCGCGGGCTACACAAGTCGGGCGGCAAGCTTTACATCGAGATGAGTTTCTCGCTCGTGCGCGACGCCGCGGGCAGCGTGCTCGGTTCGGTCGCGGTCGCGCGCGATGCAACGGCGCGCGTCGAGCGCGAGAAGGCGGCGGCGCCATCCGCTTCGAGGTAGGGCGATGAAGATTCAGCTGCTGTCCGATCTGCACCTGTCGGTGCAGGCCATGCCCGTGCCGCGCACCGATGCCGATGTCGTCGTCATCGCGGGCGACCTTGCCCGGCCCAAGGCATCGATCGAGTGGGCCGCGCAGTACGCGCAGCCGACCCTCTTCGTCGCCGGCAATCACGAGTTCTACGGCTCGGACCTCGAGACGACGGTAGCGCAGCTTCGCGAGCATGCGAAGGGGACGCAGGTCCGTGTTCTCGAATGCGACGAGTGGCGCTTCGGCGGGGTGCGCTTTCTCGGCTGCACGCTGTGGTCGGACTACCGCTTGATCGACGACCCGGTGCAGCGCGAACTCGGCCTGCAGCAGGCGAAGACCATGGTGCGCGATTTCTCGCGCATCACGGTGTCACCTGCGAGCGCCGAACTCTTCACGCCCGCCGCGTCGCAGGCCCTGTTCGACAAGTCGGTCGCCTGGCTGGAGCAGAGATTCGAGCAAAAGCACGACGGGCCGACCGTCGTCGTCACGCATTTCGCGCCGGCACTCGGCAGCATCCATCCGCGCTTCGCCGGCTCGCCGCTGAACGCTTGCTTCGTAAGCGATATCGAGAACCGCATCCTGCGCTGGCAGCCCGAACTCTGGCTGCACGGGCACGTGCACGACAGCTTCGACTATGTCGTCGGCAGGACGCGCATCGTCGCCAACCCGCGCGGCTATGCGCGCAATGGCGTGGTGGAGAACGCGCGATTCGACCCGACGCTCGTGATCGAGATCGCGGCATGATCGACACCGCCCTGACGCGCATGTTCGGGCTGCGCCATCCGATCGTCCTCGGCCCGATGGGCGGCGTCGCCGGCGGCCGCCTCGCGGCGGCGGTATCGAATGCGGGCGGCCTCGGCCTCGTCGGCGGCGGCTATGGCGACCCCGACTGGATGCGCACCGAGCTCGCGATCGCCGCGGCAGATGCGCGCGCGCCGTGGGGCGTCGGCCTCATCACGTGGGCGGCGAACGACGATCTCGTCGCCCTCGCGCTGCGCTACCGGCCGCACGCCTTCATGCTCTCGTTCGGCGACCCGCTGCCCTTTGTCGCGGCGATCAAGGCCGCCGGCTGCAAGCTGATCTGCCAGGTGCAGGACCTCGACACGGCCCGCCAGGCGCGCGATGCGGGCGCCGACCTGATCGTCGCCCAGGGCACCGAGGGCGGCGGCCACGGCGGCGTGCGCGCCACGCTGCCGCTCGTGCCGGCGGTGGTCGATGCGGTGGCGCCGATTCCGGTGCTTGCCGCGGGCGGCATCGCGGACGGCCGCGGCGTCGCTGCCGCGCTGATGCTCGGCGCGCAGGGCGCGCTGATCGGCACGCGCTTTTATGCCTGCACCGAAGCGCTCGGCCACGCGCGGGCCAAGCAGCGCATTGCCGACGCGGGCGGCGCCGAGACGGCGCGCACCCGCGTCTTCGACATCGTGCGCGGCTACGACTGGCCCGGCGGCTATACCGGGCGCGCGATCGTGAACCGCTTCATGCGGCGCTGGCACGGGCAGGAGAGCGGCCTCGCCGCGAATGTCGACACCGAGCGCGCCGCCTTCTTCGACGCGGCGCGCGAGGGCGACATCGAGACGGCGATGGTCTGGGCCGGCGAGGCGGTCGATCTGATCGACCGCATCGAGGACGCGGCGACCCTCGTCGAGCGCATCGGGCAGGGGGCCGAGGCGCAGCTGCGGGCAGCCTCGGGCTGGCTGGTCGCGCAGTGAAGAGCCGCGCGCCTGCGGCCTTCTTGCGCGTCACCAGCTGTTTGCCACCGCGCGCCGGGCGCGACTGCGAATTCAGAGCGACTTCAGATATTCGCGCAGATCGGCGAGCTGCTGGCTCGTGAGGCCGAGCGAGCGCTTCGTGTTGTAGATGCGGACGACATCGTCCAGCGTCGCCGCCGAGCCGTCGTGGAAGTAGGGCGCATGCTGCCAGAGGCCCGCGAGCGGCGAAGTGCGGTACAGCTTGGTCGCCGAGCGCGAGGCGTAGCTCGGCGACTCGGGCTCGGCCATCGAATCGGCGACCGGGTGCAGCCGCTCGTTGGCATCGGTGAAGGTGCTGCCCGAGTGGCAGGTCGCGCACCGGCCCGGCCCTTCGAAGACGAGCTGGCCGCGCGCCGCGGCGGCGACGTCGAAACTGTTGCGCGGTGCGGGCGGCGCCTTCAGGCTGAGCTGGTAGGCCTGCAGCGCGGGCAGCTTGTCGGTCACGAGGTCGACCGTGCCGTGCGTCACGCTCAGGTTCAGGCGCGGCTCGACCATCGACCCGAGCCCGCCCATCTCGACGACCGCGACATACCGGTTCCAGTAGGCGATCTCGTTGCCGTCGCCCGTCACGGTGATGCTGTCGATGCCGTCCAGGCCGTACGCTGGCGGGATCACGACCGGCTTGCTCAGGCCGTCGACGTTGTGGCGCGGGTCGAACTTGCCCGGGCCCCAGGCGTTGAGCTTGGCCTTGGTCGCCGCGTCCACCGCGGGTGACAGGGCGATGATCAAGCCCGGATCGAGGTCCCGATTGGGCCAGCCGTCGAGGCGTTTGCCGATGCCGGGAGCGAACGAGTTGTCGACCGTCGAGTGGCACAGCGCGCAGGTGATGCCGACGTGCGTCAACTTGTCGACGCCATTCACGCTCTCCACCGTGCCCTTGATGCCGACGACGGCGTTCAGCTCGAGCAGCGCCACGGTCGTCGCCGGGCTGCGCAGATCGATGCTGCCATCCTGGATGCCTTTCACGACTTCCGCGGGAAGCGCCTCGGAATCGACCTTCAGGCCTACCGACAGCGCCGTCTGCGGATCGACCGCGGCACTGATGACTTCGTGCATGCGCAGCGCATCGGTCCATTGCGCCTCGTCGCCGAAGGTGTCGTAGCGAAAGATCTGCTTGCCCTGCTCGACGAGGGCGGCGTTGTGCGAGTCGTCCGCGCCGCCGCAGGCCGTGATGGCGGCCATCGTCACCGCGGCGACGGACAGCGTGGGCCACGCCAGCGTGCTGATGCGGCGCGAAAGGTGCCGGGGTGGAAGGGATGGGCTGTGCTCGATCGGTCTGCTTTTCACGATTTCATCCTGTTCTGGCGAGGTGTCGTGGGTCGGTGACGCCGGCGCGGCGGCTGCGGCGTGCGGATTCGATGCGTCATCGGGCGATGCGGCAGGTCTTGCCGGGTTGCGTCGCGACGCGCAGCCAGGCGATCAGGTCGGCGCGCTCCTGCGCGTCCTTCACCCCGGCGTAGCCCATCGCCGTTCCGGGAACGGCCTGCGTCGGCGCCTGCAGGAAGACGTCCAGGCTGTGCCCGTCCCAGACGATCTTCGAGTTGCGCATCGCGGGCGAGTACGTGTCGTAGCCGGGCGCGGTCCCGGCGCGGCGCCCGAACAGTCCGCAGTGTTGCGGGCCGGTGCGATTCGTCTCGACCGCATGGCATGCGGCGCAGCGTGCGTAGACCTGCTCGCCGTGCTGCAGGCGTGCCGCGTCGGCGTTTGCGCCTGGCCGAGGCGGTGCCGTGGCGGGCAGCGCCTGCTGCGCCGCCAGGATGGCGACCGCCGAGACGAGCACCCGCGCTGCATTCATGACATGAACGCGGACGGCACCGGGTTCTCGCCCATCACCTGACGCAACACCGCCAGATGCATTGCCTCGTCGCCGAGGATGCTCGCCGCGACCTGCGCGAGCGCCTTGTCGCTGAAGACCGGCACCGCACCCAGGTAGGCGGAGACCGCACCTTGCTCCAGCCCGGCGGCAAAGCGCAGTACGTCGGCCTGGGTCTTGAGCTTGTCGACCGGGAAGACGTAGCTGGCCTTCGTCGCGACCGCCTTGCCGCCGAGTTTGCTCACGGCAGACGCGAGCGCGTCGGCGTGCTGCTTGTGGTGGCCCTGAAACGCGACGGCGACGGCGAGCACGGCATTGCCGAGCAGGCCGCTTTCGGCGCCGACCTGATAGGCGGCGATCGCCTCGTACTCGGCGCCGAGCGCCGTATTGAGGATGCGCACGTCGGACTCGATATCGGCGGCGCTCGCCTTCGCGTCGGCGGCGAGCGCGTCCCGGCCGCCCAGCAATGCGACGGCCGTGGCCGACAGTACGAGCCCGGTGCCGGTCATCGCGCGCCGGCGTGACAGCTTCATCGAATCTCGAGGCAACAGAATGCTCTGACCATGCATGGCCATCTCCTTGCGGTGGGTTGAAAAAGGGGGGGTACGCGACGCGCGAGAACGCGCCTTCAGCCCGGGCTGTCCGGGCCGATCAGTCCGAGTCGTCGCAACTTGGCGATCACGTGCGAGACGACGGCGTCGCAACGCGCGCCGGCGAAGTTGTAGACGTCGTTCGAGTGCGCTTCGACATGCGCGCCGAGCGCATCACGGACCATCGCGCGGGCGCGCAGGTAGCGCGTCTTGACGACGTCCGAACTCAGTTCCAGGCACGCTGCCGTCTCGTCGACACTCATCTCGTGGACCGCGCGCAGGATGAAAACGCTGCGGTACTTCGCCGGCAGGCTGTCGATCGCGAGCTGCAGCAATGCGCGCATCTGGCTGCGTTCGATCTGGGCGTCGGGCGTTGGCGTGGCGTGCGCGCTGAGGAACATCATCTCCTCCCTGTCGGGCGCGTCGCCCGGCCCGTCGAGATCGTCGAGCCTGAGCGTTCGCCCCTGTTTGCGCTGCGTGTCGAGCGCGATATTGATCGCGATGCGTGCCATCCAGGTGCCGAGCGCGCAGTCGCCGCGAAACAGGGGCAGCGTCGAGAAGGCGCGCAGATAGGCCTCCTGCACCACGTCCTGCGCCTCGGCGTCGTCGTCGACGATGCCGCGCGCACAGCGAAAGAGCAGGCGGTTGTGACGCCGCATGATGGCTTCGAATGCGCGTGCGTCGCCATGCCCGGCGCGTGCAACCAGTTCGGTATCCGTCTCCTGCCCCGTCGCGCGTTGCGCTTGCATGACGCTGCCCATGGTTCTCTCCAGTTTGCCTTCGCTTGTGTTCGTTAGACGTTGGCAAGGGCAAGGAGGTGACAAGGCAGCGTCGCGCACAGGGACAAGCCCGGCGCCGCGCTGCGTCGAGTTGGGCCGCGTCAGGCGGCGGCGACCGGCCGGCGATTGACGAGCAGGATGCCGAGCCCGACGCCGGCGAGCGCGAACAGCAGTTGCGCGGTCAGCGGTTCGCCGAGCAGTGCGACGCCGAAGATCAGCGCAAAGAGCGGCGTGAGGAAGGTGAACGACGAGATGCGTGTTGCCGGGTAGTAGCGCAGCAGCCACATCCATGCGAGATAGCTCGCAAACGCGCCGATCGCCGTCTGCAGCGCGATCGAGGTCCAGGCGTAGGCCGAGTAGTGCAGGCTCCATGTCTCGCCGAGCAGCAGCGACAGCAGCGGCGTGACGAGCGACGTGATGCCGAGCTGGTAGAAGAGTGTCTTCTCGGCGCTCGCGTGGCCGAGCCGTGTTGCGCGGATCGTCAGCGTCGTCAGGCCCCACAGCACGCCGGCGGCCAGCGCCAGCGCGTCGCCGTGCAGCCGTGTCGCGTCGAGGTGGCCGAAGCTCTCGCTGAAGGCGACGACGACGCCGGCAAACGCGAGCGCGAGGCCGGCCCACTGCACGCCGCGCAGCCTCTCCGACGGCACGAAGCGCGGCAGCAACAGCGCGACGACGAACGGCGAGGTGTAGAGGAAGACCGTCAGCCGCGACGCCGTGGTGTACTGCATGCCGAGGTAGATGCAGGCGAACTCGCCCGTGAAAAGCACGCCAGCGAGCAGCCCGCCGGCGAGTGTGCCGTCGCGCTCGAAGAGCCTGATACCGCGCGCGGCGCACCACAGCCACAGCATCGCGGTCGCACCCGCCATGCGGATCGCGGCCTGCCACAGCGGCGGCACCTCGGGGACCGTCGTCTTGATGAGGATCTGCTGAAAGCCCCAGAACGCGCAGCAGGCGACGAGCAGCGAGACGGCGACGGTGTCGAGGTGGTGTTTGCGATCGGTCATCGATTCGAAGGCTTGCGGCGTGGGCCTCGATTGTGCGGTGCCAGATCGGCGTACTCGCACGAAAGGGAAAGTCCTCAGCCCGCCGCGCCCTGCATCGCCTTGAAGCGCGCGCCGACGAAGCTCGCGGCAAGCACGAGCACGGTCGAGATCGCGATCATGATGATGCCCAGCGCTGAGAGCTTGCCCCACAGGCCGTCGTCGGCGAACGACAGGATCTGCACCGCGAGCACCTCGCTGCCCGGGCGCGACAGCACGACCGAGACGGTGAGTTCGCGCAGGAACATCGCCGCCATCAGGATCCAGGCCGAGACGACGCCGGGGATGAGCAGCGGCAGGGTGATGCGCCGCGCCGTCGTCAGCGGGCTTGCGCCGCAGACGAGCGAGGATTCCTCGAGGTGCGCGTGGACCTGCACGAAGGCGCTCGCGAGCGGCCGCACGCCGTACGGCAGATAGGTCGCGAGGTAGCCGACGAGCAGCGCGGTGAGCGTCGCATAGAGCGGCGTCTGCACGAAGAACCACATGAAGCCGACGCCGATGACGATGCCCGGAAACGAGAACGACAGGTAGGTCAGCGACTCGAGGACGCCCGCGGCGCGCGTGCGCAGCTTGACGATGGCGTAGGCGACGAAGAGCGAGAGCAGCACGCCGAGCGTCGCGCCGACGACGGCGAGGAAGACGCTGTTGCGCAGCGCGAGCAGCGAGATCGGGTCCTCGATCACTTCGAGCCAGTGGCGCCAGCTCATCTGCGCGAACGCCTGCGCGCTCGGCACCATCGAGTACGGCATGAACGAGGTATAGAGCAGCACGGCGACCGGCAGCACGATGACGACGAACGACAGCAGCGCGACGGCCCCAAAGAGCGGCAGCCGCGCGCGCCCGAGCGCGATCACCGTCGGCCGCCAGCCGCGGCTCGAGATCGTGACGAACTTGCCGCTTTCGGCGGTCAGCGCGCGATAGGCCCAGATCAGCGCGACCGAGGTTGCGAGCGCGCTCATGCCGAGCGCGGCGGCCTTGCCGTAGTCGGGCGAATAGCCGGTCGCGATCATCTCGTAGAGATAGGTCGCGAGCACCTCGACGCGCCCCGGCGTGCCGAGGACGCGCGGCACGGCGTACGACGCGAGGCTGCGCACGACGCCGAGCACGAAGGCGGCGAGGATCGCCGGGCGCAGCACCGGCAGCGTCACGCGCAGCAGCGTGCGCCAGGTGCCGGCGCCGAAGACGCGCGACGACTCCTCGAGCGAGACGTCGAACGACGCCATCGCGGGGGCGATGATGAGATACGCGATCGGCATGTTCAAGAGCCCCTCGACGAGGATCATGCCGTACAGCGAGTAGACGTTGAACGGCGCGTCAGGCAGGCCGAACGTCTCCATCAGCGCGGCGTTGATCAGGCCGTTGGACGGATTCAGCAGCAACCCCCAGGCGACCGAGAACAGCAGGTGCGGGATCATCATCGGCACGATCGCCAGCACGCCGAACAGGAATTTGAACGGGATGTCGGTGCGCGTGTTCAGGTATGCGAAGACGAGGGCGAGGCCGGTCGCGACGAGGGTCGATCCGATCACGAAGACGATCGTATTGACGATGACGGAGAGCAGCGCCGGGTCGGTATACGCGGCGACGTACTTGGCGGTCGTGAACTGGCCGAATGCATTGAGCCCCTGCGAGAAGCTGCCGAACGCGAGCATCGCGACCGGCGCGACCGTCAACAGGCCGACGATCGCGATCAGCGTATAGGTCAGCGCCGGGCGCGACGGGTTCATGCGGCGCGGCTAACGCGAGACGAGCAGGCAGTGCGCCGGGTCGACGCCGACGCTCACGGCGTCGCCGGCATGGATGTCGGCGCCGGGTTCGACTCGCGCGAGCAGCAGCTGGCCGGCGCTGCGAATCTCCACTTCGTAGACCTCGCCGACGAAGGCGATCGACTCGACGACGCCGCCGACCGTGTTGTTGACGCCGGCCGCCGGCTCGCCGGCGGCGACGCGCATGAACTCGGGGCGGATGCACAGCGTCGCCGCACTGCCGGCGGCGAGATCGCGCTGCTGGCAGGCGAAGGCACCGTGTGCGGTGTCGACGACGGTGTGCCCGTCTTCGACTCCGCGCACCGTCGCGTCGATCAGGTTCGCGCGGCCAATGAAGTCGGCGACGAAGCGATGGTCGGCCTGAAAGTAGATTTTCTGTGGCGTGCCGATCTCGACGATCGCGCCTGCGCGCAAAACGGCGATCGCGTCCGACAGCGCGAGCGCCTCGACGCGGTCGTGCGTCACGTACACCGCCGTGATGCCGAGCTTGCCGAGGAAGGTCTTCAACTCCTTGCGCGTCTCCTCGCGCAGCTTGGCGTCGAGGTTGGAGAGCGGCTCGTCGAAGAGGATCACCTTCGGCTCGGCGACGAGCGCGCGGGCGAGCGCGACGCGCTGCTGCTGGCCGCCCGACAGGCGCGTCGCCGACCGCTTGTCGAGCCCCTCGAGCTGGACGAAGCGCAGCGCGGCGGCGACCTTGGCGTCGATGTCGCGCCGCGCCAGGCCGCGGATCTGCAGCGGGTAGGCGACGTTGTCGAACACGCTCATGTGCGGCCAGATCGCATACGTCTGGAACACCATCCCGAGTCCGCGCTTCTCGGGCGGGACATTGATGCCGCGCGCCGCGGACCAGACGATGTCGTCGCCGATGCGGATCTCTCCGCTGTCCGGCGTCTCGAGCCCGACGATGCAGCGCAGCAGCGTCGTCTTGCCGCAGCCGCTCGGGCCGAGCAGGGTGAAGATGCGGTTCGCCGGGATCGTCAGGTCGATGCGGTCGAGCGCGCGGACTTCCTTGCCTTCGGCGACGTAACTCTTGCCGACGCCGTCGATGCGGATCTCCATCGCCCGCTCAGGCGGCGAAGATGCGCTTGAACTCGGCGCCCCATTTCTCGATCTCGTCGTTCGGCAGGTCGCGGATGGCGACGACCTTGGCCGCGTCGATTCCGTCGATCGGGGGGAACACGCCGGGCGCGAGGACGTACTCGCCGACGTCCTTCGCAAGCAGCGCCATCGCCGGCTTCGAAAGCCAGAAATCCATGAATGCGCGCGCCGCCGCCGGGTGCGGCGCCTTCGCCGTGAGCGCGATCGCGCGCGGCGTCCCGAGCAAGGGCTGGCCGCTGCGCGGTGCCCAGTCGAGCGGGGCCGGCGCCTTCGTCACGATGTATTTCGGCATCGAGATGCCGATCGGCTTCTCGCCGCTTTCGATCGGCGCCGGCGTCGGCCCGAACGACGCGACGAACATCGGCTTGTTCGCGGCGAGCGCCTTGACGAAATTCGTCCACTCGCCCTCGGTCTTGAAGACCTTCTCCTTCAGGCCGACGAGCCACGAGATGGTCGACGAATGATTCGCCGGATTGGCCATGACGATCTTGTTGCGCCACTTCGGATCGGCCAGGTCCTCGTAGCGCGCCGGCGCGTCGGCCGGCTTGACGATGGCTTTGTTGAAGAGGTACGAGACGTACTCGATGCCGAACAGCTGGATGCTGTCGTCCGGCCGCGACCAGTCCGGATAGCCGGCCGCGGCAGGCGACTTGTAGGGCGCGAGGATGCCCTTGGCCTTGAGCAGTTCGAGCACCGGCAGCGGCGCCTGCACGACGTCGGCGAGCAGCTTGCCGGCGTCGGCCTCGGTCGTCACGGTCGAGACGAACTTGGAGCTCGAGATCCGCGTGTAGACGCCCTTCACGCCGGTCGCCGCCTCGAAGGCATCCATGATCGGCTTGACGGCGGTGATGTTGGCGTAGAACACCGCTTGCCCCTCGGCCTTGGCCTGCGCATCGGCGGCGCGCGCCGCGGGCCACACGCCCGCGAGCCCGGCGGCGCCGGCAAGGTTCAGGAATGCACGACGATCGATCGCTGACATGGGGCTTCCTTCGCAGTGGTGAATCGGCACGCGGCCGCGGTGGATGGGTTTGCTGGAGGATGCGTCAAGCATCGGCCGGCGCAACGGTAGGCGAGGAGCGGCGCTTCGTCAACGGGAACAACCGCTGGACCAAGCGTGAGCGAGGGCATGCTGCGTCGGCGCTCGCGACCGCGATCAGCCCGCGGCCGGCGCCGCATCGAGGAGGGCGCGCAACTGCGCCTCGTCGAGCGTCTCCTTCGCGAGCAGTTCGCGCGCGCAGCGTTCGAGCAGGTCGCGCCGCTCGACGAGGATCGCGCGGGCGCGCGCGAAGGCGTCCATCACGATCGCACGCACCGCCTCGTCGATGCGTTGCTGCGTCTCGGGGCTCGCGACGAGGCCGTGCTGCGGCTGGGCGAGGCCGGTCGGGTCGAGCAGCGTCGGCGCGCGCTCGTCGTAGGCGAGGTAGCCCAGTTCCTCGACCATGCCGTAGCGCGTCGCCATGTCGCGCGCGATGTCGGTCGCCTTCGCCAGGTCGTCGGCGGCGCCGGTCGAGAGGTGGCCGTAGACGACGTGCTCGGCGGCGCGCCCGCCGAGCAGCACCATGATCTTGTGCTCCAGTTCGTAGCGCGTCATCAGGAAGCGGTCCTCGGTCGGGCGCTGGATCGTGTAGCCGAGGGCGCCGATGCCGCGCGGGATGATCGAGATCTTGTGCACGCGGTCGGTGCCGGGCAGCGCGATCGCGACGAGCGCGTGGCCCATCTCGTGGTAGGCGGTGATCTCGCGCTCGCGCGGGTTCAAGACGCGGCTCTTCTTCTCGAGGCCGGCGACGATGCGCTCGATCGCGAGCGTGAAGTCGGCGAGCGTGACCTCGTTCGCGTCGCGCCTTGTCGCGGCGAGCGCCGCCTCGTTGCACAGGTTGGCGAGGTCGGCGCCCGAGAAGCCGGTCGTCAGCGCCGCGACCTGCTCGAGCGCGACGCCGCTTGCCAGCCGCAGCTTGCGCGAATGGACCTGCAGGATCTCGAGCCGGCCCTTCTTGTCGGGCCGGTCGACGAGCACCTGGCGGTCGAAGCGCCCGGCGCGCAGCAGGGCGGGGTCGAGGATCTCGGGTCGGTTCGTCGCCGCCAGCAGCACGAGGCCGCCCGAGCTGTCGAAGCCGTCCAACTCGACGAGCAGCTGGTTCAAGGTCTGCTCGCGCTCGTCGTGGCCGCCGATCATGCCGGAGGCGCCGCGCGCGCGGCCGAGGGCGTCCAGCTCGTCGATGAAGATGATGGCCGGCGCCTGCGCGCGCGCCTGCTCGAACAGGTCGCGCACGCGCGCCGCGCCGACGCCGACGAACATCTCGACGAACTCGCTGCCCGAGATGCTGAAGAACGGCACCCCCGCCTCGCCGGCGACGGCGCGCGCGAGCAGCGTCTTGCCGGTGCCGGGCGGGCCGATCAAGAGCACCCCCTTGGGCATGCGCGCGCCGAGCCGGCTGTGGCCCTTCGGGTCCTTCAGGAAGGCGACGATCTCCTGCAGTTCGGCCTTCGCCTCCTCGACGCCGGCGACATCGGCGAAGTGAACGCCGGTGTCGGTCTCGACGTAGGTCTTGGCGCGGCTCCTGCCGACGCCCATCAAGCCCCCGAGGCCCTGCTGGTTGGCGAAGCGGCGGATCAGGAAGAACCACAGTCCGAAGAAGAGCAGCGCCGGCGCGACCCACGAAGTCAGGTCGCGCAGGAAGGTGCTCTCGACGACGCGCCGGTACGGTATGTCGTACTTCGACAGTTCGGCGGCGATCGCCGGATCGACGCGGTTCGTGATGATGACGGTCTTGCCGTTCTCGGGGTTCCTGAGCTTGCCGGTGAAGGTGGTCTCGCCGATCACGACCTCGCTGATCTTGTTGTCGGCGAGCGCCTTCTGGAACTCGCTGTACGGCACGACCTCGACGTTACGCGCGCTCTGCCACAGCGTCTGCACGCTCAGGAGCGCGAGCATCGCGAGCAGCCAGTAACCGACGTTCCAGTGATTCCACTGACCAAAGCGGGAACCGGGGTCCCGGCTCCGGCCGGGTTCGGGCTTGGGGTCGGCTGGCATCGCTCGAATCTCGACTGCAGTGGCGTTCACCATACACCCGCACCCGGTTTCGCGCGCTGGCGCAACGCAAGGCTGACATGAAATCCGAGGCCCACTGCGCTCGCGCCGCCCGGGGGAAGCATCAGTGGCTTCAAGGGGGGGGCGGGCAGCACCGCCATCACGATCATCGGCTGCGCCGTCGGCGGCGGGCCGAACCCGCGTTGCGGGCGGACAGTTCGAGCCGCATGGCCCAGAATCGCGGCCATCGATGAAGCGCCTGTTCGACCTTCCCGCGTACGCGCTCAACGGCTTCACCGTTGCGTGCGGCATCGCGATCATCCAGCTCGTCGTCCACACGCTGCAGGGGCCGCACGCGGCCGCGCTGGCGCTCGGTGGCGCGGTCTGCGCGAGCCTGGCCGACGTGCCGAATACGGTGGCGCGGACCTGGATCAGGGTCGGCACGGCGGCGGTGGCGAGCGTCGCATCGTCGGCCATCACGTTGTGGCTGCTGCCGACGCCGCCCTTGCTGGGCGCAGCCGTCGCGCTGATCGCGTTTGCCGCGATGATGGCGATGGCCTGGGGCCCACGCGCCGGCGCGGCGGCCTTCGCGCCCATCCTCGCCCTGATCTTCACGATGGCGGTGCCGCCGGGGAGCACGACGCTGCCCGAACTGGTGCTGTGGAATTCGGTCGGCGCCGTGGTTTATCTCGGCTGGTCGCTTGTCAGTGGCGCGTTGCTGCAGCGGCGCTACCGCGCGCTGGCGCTCGGCGAGGTGCTCGCCGCCGCGGCCGGCCTGCTGCGCTCGCGCGCCGGGCTGCTCGCTTCGCCCGCGGCGGGCGCCGACGATACGCGCAGCATGCAGGCATGGATCCAGGGCGAAGTCGGGCTCGCCGACCGGCTGCAGAGCGCGCGCGACCTCGTCTTCGTCCAGCCCGACGGCGCGAACGCGCAGCGCGAGATCGGCATCGTGCTGCTCACGATCGAGCTGCGCGACGTGCTGCTGGCGAGCCGGCTCGATCTCGACGCCCTGGCGCAGGACGGTGGCGGCCGCTGGATCCTCGGCCGGATGTCCATCGCGCTGCACGGTATCGCCGATGGCCTGGATGCCGCCGCGCAGGCGGTGCGGCGCGGCGACGTGCCCGAGACCTTGCCCGAGCTCGACATTCAGGGCGTATTCGCCGGCTCGCCGCTGGCCGCCGATGATGACCGCCGGCATCTGCTGCCGGCGCTGGAGAATCGCCTGCGCCGGCTCGACGCCGAGGTGCGCCGCATCCGCGCGCTGCAGCGCGGCGAAGGCGCGGCCTCGCCGCTGAGCCGCAGCGAGCTGCAGAAGTTCGTCGCCCCCGAGGGCTGGCCGCTGGCCGCGCTGCGCGCCCAATGGAGCGGCAGCTCGCCGGTGCTGCGCCACGCGGTGCGCGCCGGGCTCGCGCTGTGCAGCGCGTACTACATCGCCCAGGTGTTGCCGTGGGCCTCGCACCCGCAATGGCTGGTGCTGAGCGTCGCGGTCGTGCTGCGCGGCAGCCTGGAGCAGACGCTGGCGCGGCGCAATGCGCGCATCGGCGGCACGGTGCTCGGCTGCGGCGTGGTGCTCGCGCTGTCGCCGGTGCACAGCAGCGCCGCGTTGTCGCTGGTATTCGTCGCCGCGGTCGGCATCGCGCACGCCTTCGTGCTGCAGCGCTACTGGCTTACGGCCTGCGCGGCCAGCGTGATGGCGCTGCTGCAGTCCCACATGATGCTGCCGGCGGGGGGCTTCGCGATTCCCGAGCGCGTCGCCGATACCGTGCTCGGCGCGGCGCTGGCCTGGGCCTTCAGCTACGTGTTGCCGTCATGGGAGCGGCGCAGACTGCCGGATGCGATCACGCGTACGCTGAAGGAACTGAACGGCTACGCCAGTCATTCCTTGCGCCTGCAGCCGGTCGACCAGGTCGCGCAGCGCCTGTCGCGCCGCCGCGCCTACGACGCGCTGGCGCTGCTCGCCGGCGCGCTGCAGCGCAGCAGCGCCGAACCGCGCGCCGTGCGCCTGCCGCTGAAGGACGTGGCGGGATTGATCGACCACGGCCAGCATCTGATGGCGCATCTGTCGATGGTGCGCATGACGCTCGCCACGCGCCGCGGCGAACTCGATCAGGCCGCGATCGCGGCGCTGGCGCAGACGCAGGCCACGCTCGTGCGCTGTCTGACCCTGGAAGGCACCGGGCCCGCACCGGCGGTCGATCTGGAAGCGCTGTCGCGCCTGCCCTCGGCGCATCCGACCGAGGACTTCACCCCCTGGCTGCTGCGCCGTCTCGCGCTGCTGGCGCACGACGCACACCGCATCCATGACACCGCCGTCGCCGCACTGAGCGCGACGCGGCCGGGCGTGCGGCGAGGCGCGGCTGGGTAGAGCGGGACAGGGCGGCGCGGCGCTGCGCACCCTGCAGGGAATCGTCCCGGCTCATCCGCTTTTGCGTGGGGGGGGCGCGGCGCCGCTGGCGGTTCTCGAGCGCTCCGGCGGCCGCCGCCTTCGGGAGCCGCTGAAACGACGGGCAGGCGGCGTGGCTCGGCGCCGGGCAGACGGCGGCGTGGCGCAGGCCCTCGATCATGGCTCCGAGGCGCTTGACCATTCGCTCGAGCTCGTCGGCCTTCGCCGTCAGCATGGCGCGGTCGATATTCGGCTCGCCGTCCGGCGTGAACATGGCCCGGATCTCGTCCAGCGAAAACCCCGCCGCCTGCCCGAGGGCGATCAGCGCGAGCTGGTCGAGCACGGCCGGCGCGAACTTGCGCCGCGCGCTTTGCGATTCGTGCGAACGGATCAGGCCCTTGCGTTCGTAGTAGCGCAGCGCCGAGGCGGCGACGCCCGATTGCCTGGCGACGTCCGAAATATCCATCAAGAACCGCTTGACGTGAAGTTGACTTCAACTTCTATCCTGCCCTCGACAGATCGAAACGACTGCAGTCCACCCTGCTGTCGATCTTCATCTTCGGCATGCGGCACGGCATGCTGTGGGCTGGCAATCCGATCCTGCCCGAGCAGCACCGCGGCGTGACCTGCCGCGAGGCGGCAAACCGCCTCGGCTCGTGGTCGGGGCTGATGGCGCAGGCGCGGCACGGCGAACCGGCGGACGCTTTCGTGCCGGGCGACATCAAGACGGCGCGCATGTTCGGCCGGCACTTCGCGCAGAGCCTGAATCGCTTGCCGATTCCGGCTTGATCGAAGCTTTTGCGAGGAGTGGATTTATGCTTCCAAGAAAATTCGCACCCGCGCTGTTCGGGCTCATCCTGCCGGGCCTGATGTCGCTGCTCGTCTCGGGCATCGCGACCTTGCGGGTCGCCGGCCTGGCGGACGGCTATGTCGCGTTGTGGGCCGGCGCCTGGATCACCGCCTGGCTGGTGGCGTTTCCGGTCGTGCTGCTCGTTGCGCCGCTCGCGCGCCGGGCGGTTGCGCTGCTCGTCGACGACCGGCGATGAAGCCGCGGCGGCTGTACAGTCCGCCCACCATGGGCAGCGCCTTCGACGAGTGCGTGCCGGTCTTGCCGGTGTGAGGATATGAAGTGGCTCGTCAGGCTTTCGATCGCGGTGCTGGTGCTGCTGCTGGCCGCTGCCGGCGCGGCCTGGTGGTCGGCCTTGCGATCGACGCATCCGGTGGGATTTCGACTCGCGCAGGCGTCGAAAGAAGGGGCGCCACCGCTCGCGGTGGCGATCTGGTATCCCACCGGCGCGCGGCCCTGGCCGACGGTTCTGATCGGGCCGGTGCTGATGGATGTCGCGAAGGATGCTCCGGTCAAGGGGCAGGGCCTGCCTCTGATCGTCTTCTCGCATGGCAACGGCGGGGGGGCGCAGAGCCACGCCGACCTCGCGCTGGCGCTGGCGAGTGCCGGTTATGTCGTCGTCGCCCCGCTTCACCGAGGCGACAATTTCACCGACGCTTCGCGTGCCGCGGCGCTGACGCTCTTCGCCGACCGGGTGCGCGACCTCGATACCGCGCTCGACTACGTGTCCAACCGCAGGCCCGAGGCGCAGCGGATCGACGCCGCGCGCATCGGCGCCTTCGGCATGTCGGCCGGCGGCTTCACGGTGCTCGCCGCAGCCGGCGCCCGGCCCGACATGCGGCTGATCGGTCCTCATTGCCGGACCACCGCGGAGTTCGTGTGCCAGGTTCTGCAACAGGCCGGATCGCCGTTGCTGGCCGCCGAGACGGCGTGGCCGGGCGAGCCGCTGCCGGCCTCCACGCGAATCAAGGCCGCGGTCGTTGCGGCGCCCGGCCTGGACTTCGCGTTCGGAACCGCAGGCCTGGACGGCGTGCGCGTGCCGGTGCAACTGTGGAGCGGGGATGGTGACCAGCGCGTACCGCATGCGACGAATGCCGGGCTCATCCGGCAAGCACTCGGCGCGAACGTCGAGTTCTACGCGGTGCCGCTCGCCGGGCACACCTCGTTCCTGGCGCCCTGCCGGCTCCTGCGGCCCGCCGCGCTCTGCGCCGACGCCGACGGATTCGACCGCGAACGGTTTCACCGTTCGATGAACAAGGCGGTGGTCGAGTTCTTCGACGCCCATCTGCGCGCGCGCTGAGCGCGTTGCGGCGCGCGGCCGTCGGTCGGCATCGTCGTATCTGGTGCCCGGCGGTCGACGGAGCACTCGCGCCGTTCGTCATGCAGCGATTGCGGGCTTGCTTGCGGCCCGGTCTCTCGGCCCCGATGTGGACACTAGAATCCGGCGCACCGTTGCAACCCGGCAGCGGCCCCAGTTGCAAGGAGACCTTCCGATGATGTTCAAGTCTGCATGCGTCGCTGCCGTGATGGCGTGGGTGGCCGCACAGCCGGCGTCCGCGGAGCAAGTGACGCTGCGCGCGGTGAGCGGCTTTCAGGAGGGGACGTCGTTCTCGCGCCCGTTCGAGGCCTTCATCAAGAAGGTCAACGAGGAGGGCAAGGGGCTGATCCGGATCAACTACATCGGCGGCCCGAAGGCGATGCCGCCGTTCGAGGTCGGCAACGCGGTGAAGAACGGCATCGTCGACATCGGCAACGCGACCGGTGCCTTCTACACCAACCTGATGCCGGCGGCGGACGCGTTGAAGCTCTCCGAGATCAGCATCCAGGAGCAGCGCAAGAACGGTGGCTGGGCCTACATCAACAAGCTGCACAACGAGAAGCTGAACGCCTACTATCTCGCCCGCACCGGCGACGGCGTGCCGTTTCACCTCTACGTCAACAAGCCGATCACGAAGCCCGACCTGCACGGCCTGACGATCCGCGTGACCCCCGTCTACCGCGCGTTCTTCGCCGCGCTCGGCGCCAACCTCGTGCAGACCGCCCCCGGCGAGGTCTACACCGCGCTCGAACGCGGCGTGATCGACGGCTACGGCTGGCCGATCCAGGGCATCTTCGACCTCGGCTGGCAGGAGAAGACGAAGTACCGCGTCGATCCGGGCTTCTACAACGTCGACGTGAACTTCCTCGTCAACCTCGACACCTGGAACAAGAAGCTCGACGACAAGCAGCGCGCGCTGCTGCAGCGGATCGCGCTCGAGATCGAGGCCGCCAACGGGGCCGACAACGCGAAGATCAACGCCGAGGAGATCAAGCGCCAGGCGGCCGCCGGCATCAAGACGATCACCTTCGAGGGCAAGGACCGCCAGGTCTGGCTCGACACCGCGCGCGACGCCGGCTGGGCCTACATCAAGGAAGTGGCGCCGCAGCAGGTGGACGAGTTGCGCAAGGCGCTGACCGGGCGCTGAGCGCACGATGCGCAGCGGCGCCTACGAGCGGCTGCTCGACATCCTCGGGGTGGCGGCCGGCGCCGCGTTCGGGCTGATCGCCGTCGTCACGTCGTGGGACGTGATCGTTCGCAGCCTGGGCGGCGGCACGCTCAACGGGCTGGCCGAGATCGTCGAATACGTGCTGTTCGCCGCGACCTTTCTTGCCGCGCCGTGGCTGCTGCGGCAAAACGGCCATGTGCGGGTGGACTTCCTGGTGAACACGCTGCCGTCGGCGCTGCGCCATCCGCTGCGCCGCGCGACCGACGCGCTCGGGCTGGCGGTGTGCCTGACGCTGCTCTTCTTCGCGGCACTCGTCACGTATCGTTCGTGGGCGGGCCACAACACCGTGCTCAAGACGGTCGTCTTCCCCGAGTGGTGGCTTTACGCGGTGATCGTCGTCTCGATGGCGCTGCTCGCGCTCGAGTTCGCGCGCCGCCTCGTCCTCGGCGAGGACGGCGTCGTGCCGGCGCCCGATCTGTGATGCCGGCCGGCGCGCCGACCTTCGTCGTCCGCGCGTCGCGGACGGCTTGCGCCGCGGCGGGGAAGGGCTGACGCGATGGCGTGGCACACCGCGCTGCTGCTGATGCTGCTGCCGCTGTGCGGCTTCCTCGCGCTCGGGCTGCCGGTCGCGTTCACGTTCTTCGCCGTCAACATCATCGGCGCGATGGTGTTCCTCGGCGGCGAGGCGGGCCTTGCGCAGATGGTGCGCAACTCGGTGACGGCGCTGACGAACTACTCGCTCGCGCCGATCCCGCTCTTCATCCTGATGGGTGAGATCCTGCTGCACAGCGGGGTCGCGTTTCGCGCGATCGACGCGATCGAGAAGCTGATCGCCAGGGTGCCGGGCCGGCTGCCGATCGTCAGCGTCTGCGGCGGCACGGTGTTCGCCGCGCTGTCGGGCTCGTCGCTCGCCAACACCGCGATGCTCGGCAGCGCGCTGCTGCCCGAGATGCTCAAGCGCGGCTACGACCCGCGCCTCGCGATGGGGCCGATCATGGCGACCGGCGGCATCGCGATGCTGATCCCGCCGTCGGCGCTCGCCGTGCTGCTGGGCAGCCTGGCCGGCATCTCGATCTCGAAGCTGCTGATCGCAGGCATCGTGCCGGCGCTCATCATGGCGGTGCTCTTCATCGGCTACATCCTCGGCGTGTGCCTGATCCATCCGGAACGCTCGCCGCGCGACGACTCGCCGCAGGCCGTGGGCTGGGCGCGCTACAAGCCCTTCGTGCGCGACGTGCTGCCGCTGTCGATCGTCTTCATCGCCGTCGTCGGCAGCCTCGTCGGCGGCATCGCGACGCCGACCGAATCGGCCGCGCTCGGCTGCGTCGCGTCGGCGCTGGCGGCGATCGGCTACCGGTCGCTGACATGGAAGAACCTGACGATCTCGCTGCGCGAGACGGCGCGCGTCAGCGTCATGACGCTCTTCATCATCGCCGCGTCGGTCACGTTCTCGCAGATCCTCGCCTTCTCGGGCGCGACCGACGGACTCGTCGACCTCGTCGCCAACTCGGGGCTGTCGCCGTTCGGCCTCGTCGTCGGCATGGTGCTGATCCTGCTCTTCCTCGGCTGCTTCGTCGATCAGGTCAGCATGCTGATGATCACGATCCCGCTCTTCATCCCGCTCGCGCAGCACGCCGGCATCGACCTGCTGTGGCTCGGCGTGCTGTACCTGCTGACGATGGAGATCGGCTTTCTCACGCCGCCGTTCGGCCTGCTGCTGTTCGTCATGAAGGGCGTCGCGCCGCCGCAGATCACCCTCGGCGAGGTCTACCGCGCCGCGGCGCCTTTCCTCGGGCTCGAACTGCTCGTGCTTGCGCTGCTGATGGTCGCGCCGTCGGTCGGGACGTGGCTGCCGAATCTGCTGGTGAAGTAGCGGTGCGCGCGGCGCTGTTGCGCATCGGCAGGCCCGGCAGGCGTGGAGGAGGGACAGCGGGCGCGGAATCGCGCGGGCCCTCGCCGGCAGCTTCGTGAGTCCTGGAATACCTCGTGACGCGCAAACAAGCGCTTGCCTAGTGGTAGTCCTGCTCCAACTGGTGCCTGAGCGCCAGCACGAGCACGCGCTGGCCGGGTTCGATCTCGTACAGCACGACATAGCCGGTGGCGCCGCAGGGCACGACCAGCTCTCTGCGCGTCGTGCGGCTGCCTTCGCCGGCTTTGCGAAGCGACCATGGCATGGTGCCAAGCTGTTGCACGACGGCGGCACGCAGTTCGCGCAGTATGTCAACCGCACGCTCGAGCTCTTCGAGCGTCCGGGCGTTTCGCAGGAGATGCTCGGCCAGACGGTCGAGGTCGGCTTCCGCGCGGCGCGAAAAAAGCACCGAGTAGATCGGACGGCTCACCGCGCCGTCTTGCCGCCCAGCTCGCGGCGTCGCGCGCTGATGCGCGCCTCTAGCCGATCGAAGACCTCTTCTGCCGTACGCGCCTGCCCCGTGCGTTGGTCCCGGCCCGAGGGGGCCTCCCCGTGGGCAAGAAAATCGGCCGGGGCGCGCCGATCCGCCCCGGCACCCCGGACTGCGCCCGCGACGAACGCGCTGATGGACTCGCCCTCGCCGAGAACCGCCTCGAGCTCCTGACGGAGGTCAGGTTCGATACGAACGGGTGGAAGTGCAGCCGTCTTCATGACGCTCAGTGTAGCGCAAATGTGATGCGTCTCAGCGTGTCGCGTCTCAGCGTGCGCCGGCCGACATATCGTCGGTCCCTCGCGGGGCCGATTTGCTGACAGGATTGCTGACTTCCCGCCCTTTGACCCCCATAACGACCAAGGCCTTAGTGGCTGCTAACCGCTAAGGCCTTGATTTGCTTGCTGTTTTCTTGGCTCCCCGACCTGGGCTCGAACCAGGGACCTACGGATTAACAGTCCCTGGGGATGGGATTTTCTGGGATCTCCTGATACAAGTCGCCCTCCGAATACCCTTTACAGATCAACAGCTTACGTCCATAGTCGTTTCAGGCCGTCTCGGACCATTCCCGCCAAAACTGGCACCAGACTGGCACCAGATCAGCTACGGACTATGGCAAGAGATCAGGTTTCGGCGGCTTCGGCAGCCATCAAAACGCTCGACAGCGGCGCCTTCGTGACGCTGCACAGCCGCCTCGATCGAGGTGGTGCCCTGCAGGCCCGCAGGCTCGCGAACGGCGCCGTGCAGCTCTACTGGCGCTACTCGCTCGGCGGCAAGACGAGCCGCGAGCCCATCGGTGTCTACGACCCATCGGCACCACCGAAGAAGCTGCAGCCCACACCGCGCGGCTATGGCCTCGCAGCTGCGCTCGAGAAGTGCCGCGAGCTCGCCGACGTGCACGCAGAGCGGGCGCAGACGGGCGGGCTTCGCGAGGCGAAGGCCGAGAAGCGCAAGACCTTCATCGCGCAGAAGGCGGCCGAAGCAGCGAAGTCTGAGCGCACGCTGCAGAAGCTCCTCAATGCGTATGTGCAGCATCTGAAGACGCAGGGCCGGCGCAGCCACGTCGATGCCGACCAGATCTTCAAACGGCACGTCACCGAAGCGTGGCCCGTCGTGGTTGAGGCGCCTGCAGTTGACCTCACGCCTGATCAGGTGCTCGACATGCTGCGCAGGCTGATCGAGGCCAACAAGGGGCGTACGGCCAACAAGCTGCGTTCGTACCTTCGTGCGGCCTTCCAGTGCGCGCTGGATGTCCGCACCACGGCGTCGATCCCGGTCGCCTTCAAGTCTTTCGGGGTTGTCTTCAATCCGGCCGCGCAGACGCGTCGTTCGCCGCAGTTCGATCGCGCCGACAAGCGACCGTTCTCCAAGGCCGCGCTGCAGGCGTACTGGAAGCTCATCGCCGCACGTCCGGGCGTCGAGGCAGCAGCGTTGAGGTTGCACGTACTGACCGGCGGCCAGCGCATCGAACAGTTCGTGCGGCTGAAGTGGGCTGACGTGGGCGATGACACCCTGACGATCTTCGACGGCAAGGGACGCCCTGGCCAAGGCCCTCGCGCGCACCAGATTCCACTGGTGAAGCTGGCCCGGGCCGATCTGGCCCTTCTGAAGCGCGAGGGCGAGTTCGCGATCTCGACGACAGCCGGCAAGAAGGCCATCAGCGTGCGGACGCTCGCGGGCTGGGCTCACGACGTGGTCGGTGACACGATCGAAGGCTTCCAGCTGAAGCGAATTCGATCCGGGGTGGAGACGCTGCTTGCGGCAAACGGCGTCAGCCGCGAGATCAGGGGGCATTTGCAGTCGCACGGTCTGACCGGTGTGCAGGCGCGGCACTACGACGGGCACGACTACATGCCGGAGAAGCGGCAGGCGATCGAGATCCTGGTTCGCGAGGTTTGCCGAAGCGGGGGACCTGTTGCCGGTGGGTGAGGCGCAACCTGCGCTCCGCAGGAGGTGACCTCGTCGCTGAGCATGCCGCATGGCTATAGGGCAGCTCCATCATTAAGTGAAATAGTCAATTCACACGGAGTAGCGTATGCTACTTTGATGTGGAGTGTTCTGTTCCTCACCCTGCCAACCCAGCCGAATGCCGTTCGCCTGCGAGTCTGGCGTGCGCTCAAGGGCCTGGGCTGCGGCGCGCTGCGTGACGGCGCCTACGTACTGCCGCAGGACCAGGCTGGGCTGTTCGATCCGCTCGTGGCCGAGGTCCGCGCCCATGGCGGGCAGGCCAGCGTGCTCGAACTGTCCACCAGCGACGAATCCCAGCGCGCCGAGGTGCTGGCCCTGTTCGACCGCAGCGATGCCTACGGCGAGTGGCGCGTCCAGGCCCAGGAACTCACCGCGTCCCTGGCCTCGCTCGACGAGACCGAGGCCCGGCGGCGCTGGCGCGGCATCGCCGAGGCGCTGCAAGGGCTGCGGCGCATCGACTACTACGCCGGGGCGGCGGCCGAACAGGCGCAGGCCGAGCTCGACGTGCTGCGCCAGGCACTCGACGCGCGTTTCTCGCGCGGTGAGCCGGTGGCGCAGGCACCGCACGGCATCCCGCGCCTCGACCCGCGCAAGTTCCGGGGCAAGCGCTGGGCGACGCGTGCGCGGCCCTGGGTGGACCGGCTGGCTTGCGCCTGGCTGATCCGCCGCTTCATTGACCCCGAGGCGCGCTTCGTCTGGCTGGCCGATCCGGCAGGAGCGACCCCCGCACCGCGTGGCGCACTGGGCTTCGACTACGACGGTGCGCGCTTCACGCACGTCGGCTCGCGCGTGAGCTTCGAAGTGCTGGTGGCCAGCTTCGGGCTGGATGCGGACCCGAGACTGCAGCGCATTGCACGGGCCGTGCACTTCCTCGACATCGGCGGCATTCCCGTGCCCGAGGCTGCCGGTCTGGAAGCCGTGCTGTCCGGCCTGCGCGAGGTCCACGCCGACGACGATCAACTCAACCTGGCGGCGGCGACCGTGTTCGACGCGCTGTACGCCGCACCGGGACCAGCGACATGAGCACGGCCACGACACCTATCGCCGAGGAGCCCGCGGCTCCCGCGGCCGCACCGGCCGCGGTGAGCTTCGCCGAGGCCTTCCGCTTCTGGCTCAAGCTCGGCTTCATCAGCTTCGGCGGCCCGGCCGGGCAGATCGCGATCATGCACGCCGAGCTGGTCGAGCGCCGGCGCTGGATCAGCGAGCAGCGTTTCCTGCACGCGCTGAACTACTGCATGCTGCTGCCCGGCCCGGAAGCGCAGCAGCTTGCCACCTACATCGGCTGGCTGATGCACCGCACCGGGGGCGGCATCGTGGCCGGCGCGCTGTTCGTGCTGCCCTCGCTGTTCATCCTGATTGCGCTGTCGTGGATCTACCTGCGCTTCGGTGACGTGCCCCTGGTGGCCGGCATCTTCTTCGGCCTGAAGCCCGCCGTGACCGCACTCGTGCTGCACGCCGCCCATCGCATCGGCACGCGGGCGCTGAAGAACCGCTGGATGTGGGGCATCGCCGCCGCCTCGTTCATCGCCATCTTCGCCTTCGACACGCCGTTCCCGGCCATCGTGCTGGCGGCCGGCCTGGTCGGCCACTTCGGCGCGCGACGCTGGCCGCAGGTGTTCGCGTTCGGTGGCGGTCACGGCAGCGCCAAGGCCAGCTACGGGCCCGCGCTGATCGACGACGACACACCGACGCCCCAGCACGCCCGGTTCTCGCGCCGCCACCTGGCGAAGGTGCTGGCGGCGGGCTTCGGGCTGTGGCTGCTGGTGATGGCCGCGCTGGTGACGGCGAACGGCCTGCAGGGCACGCTGACGCAGATGGGCTGGTTCTTCACCAAGGCCGCACTGCTCACCTTCGGCGGTGCCTATGCGGTGCTGCCCTACGTCTACCAGGGCGCAGTCGAGACGCACCAGTGGCTCAGCGGTCCGCAGATGATCGACGGCCTGGCGCTGGGCGAGACCACCCCCGGTCCGCTGATCATGGTGGTGGCCTTCGTCGGGTTCGTCGGCGGCTGGCTGAAGCAGGTGCTCGGGCCGGAGGCGCTGTTTGTCGGCGGCGCGCTGGCCGCCACCGTGGTCACCTTCTTCACCTTCCTGCCGTCGTTCGTCTTCATCCTGGCCGGCGGGCCGCTGGTCGAGGCCACGCATGGCAAGCTGGGCTTCACGGCGCCGCTGTCGGCCATCACGGCGGCGGTGGTCGGCGTGATCCTGAACCTGGCGATGTTCTTCGCCTACCACGTGCTTTGGCCACAAGGCTTCGGCGGGCGATTCGACATGCTGTCGGCGGTGATCTGCCTGGCCGCTGCGGTGGCGCTGTTTCGCTTCAAGGTTGGCGTGATCCCATTGCTCGGCGCCTGCGCCGCTGCCGGCCTGGTCATCACCTTGTTCGCGCCTGCGCTGCGCTGAAAGGGCACTTCCATGGACGCCCGCATCCAACCGCTGCCGATCGATCCCTCGACGCTGCGCGACCTGTCCCAGGAGCTGATCGACAGCCACTACGACAACAACTACAGCGGCGCCGTCAAGCGCTTGAACGCGATCCGCGCACAGCTGGCGGCCCTGCCGTTCGGCACCGCGCCGGGCTTCCAGGTCAACGGGCTCAAGCGCGAGGAACTGATCGCCACCAACTCGATGCTGCTGCACGAGCTCTACTTCGGCAGCCTCGGCGGCGACGGCGTCACGATGGAGCCGGCCATGAAGCTGGCGCTCGACGCCAACTTCGGCAGCGTCGAGCGCTGGCGCGAGGAGTTCATCGCCATGGGCAAGGCCTTGGGTGGTGGCTCCGGCTGGGTGCTGCTGGTGTTCCAGCCGCGCGAAGGAACCCTGGTCAACCAGTGGGCCGCCGACCACACGCACACGGTGGCCGGCGGCGTGCCGGTCCTGGCGCTGGACATGTACGAGCATGCGTATCACATGGACTACGGCGCTGCCGCGGGCGCCTACGTCGATGCGTTCATGGGCAACATCGACTGGGCTGCGGTGTACGGCCGCTACCAGCGGGCCGTGCACGGTGCCAGCGAGGCGTTCGGCGCCAGCCTGGACGAGGTCGGCGACGCGGTGGTGCTCGACGTGCGCCGGGCCGGCGTGTTCGCGCAGGCACGCACGATGATTCCCGGGGCACGCTGGTGCGACCCTGCCTTGGCGGCCGACTGGGCCGCGGAACTGCCCGCCGACCGCGAACTGGTCGTGTACTGCGTGTACGGTCACGAGGTCGGCCGGGCGACGGCGATGCGACTGCGTGCGGCCGGCCTGAACGCGCGCTACCTGCGTGGCGGCATCGACGGCTGGCAGGCAGTGGGCCGGCCCCTGGTCGACAGGCCCGAGACACCATGAGCGCCGCGCCCGCTCCGAGGGTCGCGCTGCTGTATCCCGGCGACCGCGCCGCGCGCGACCGTGCCGACCCCGCGGCGAGCCGATTCGCGGCGCTGTTCGAGGCACTCGCTGCAGCCGGCGTGGCCGCCGAGCCGGCGGTCTGGCACGACGATTTCGCCGACGCGGTGATGGCCCAGTTGCGCGGCGTGCAGGCCGTGCTGGTGTGGTGCAACCCGATCGAGGATGGCCGCCGGCGCGACCGTCTCGATGCGCTGCTGCGCGAGGTGGCACAGGCCGGCGCCCTCGTCAGCGCGCACCCGGATGCGATCGTGCGCCTGGGCACCAAGGACGTGCTGGTCGAGACCCGCAACCTGCCGTTCGGCAGCGACGTGCACCGCTTGGACAGCCTGGCGCAGCTGGCGTCTGAGTTGCCACTGCGCCTGCGCCACGGCCCGCGCGTCCTCAAGCAGCATCGCGGCCACAGCGGCATCGGCGTGTGGCGGGTCGAGCAGGCCGGCGATGGCGTTCTGACCGTGCGGCATGCCCAGCGCGGCAGCACGTCGCAGTGCATGAACATGGCGACACTGCAGGCGACGCTGGCGCCGTACTTCGAGTCTGCAGCTGGCGGCCACATGATCGACCAGGCGTGGCAGCCGCGGCTGAGCGAGGGCATGGTGCGCGCGTACCTGGTGGAGGATCGCGTGGCGGGCTTCGGGCTCCAGGCGGTGAACGCCCTGCATCCCGATGCCCCGCTGCCGGGGCCACGGCTCTACCACGGGCCAGAGCTGCCTGGATTCCAGGCGCTCAGGCAACACCTGGAGTCGGGCTGGATCACGCTGCTGCGCGAGCGTGTCGGCCTCGCGCACGACCGGCTTCCGCTGCTGTGGGACTGCGACTTCATGCTCGGCGAGCCGGCGGCCGATGGCGCCGAGCGCTACGTGCTGTGCGAGATCAACGTCAGCAGCGTGTCGCCGTTTCCGCCGTCGGCGATCGGGCCCTTGGTCGACGCGGTACGGCGCCGCATCGGCCCGTAGCCCTTCCGCGCCGGCCGCGACTTCACGCGCTCAGTGGCGATGCGCGTGATGCGCGTCCGGCACATGGGCGTGTGCATGCCGCATCGGCTCGTGCCGGTGCCGGTGGCTGTGCTCACCCACGGGCATCACCTCATGCACGTGCTCGTGATGCCCATCGTCGTGGCGGTGGGCGTGTTCGTGCTCCAGCGCCTCGTGCTCATGCTCGTGGCCGTGCGACTCTGCCAGGTGCAGCACCACGCCGGCCAGCATCAGCACGCTGCCCAGCAGCATCAGGCCGCTGACGGCGCGGTCGCCCAGCAGCACCGCGAACGCCGCGCCGATGAAGGGCGCAAAGGCGAACACCGAACCCGTACGCGCAGCGCCGAAGGCCCGCTGTGCCAGCAGGTAGAAGCGCAAGCTGAGGCCGTAGCCGGTGGCACCGATGAGGAACAGCGCCAGCGCTGCCAGCGCCGATGGCAGCGGCTCGCCGAAGGCCAGGGCCAGCGCAGCCGTGGCGGTGGCACCGAGCAGCGCCTTGGCCATCACCACCTGACCGGGGTCTCTCTCCGCCAGCGCACGCGACAGGGTGTTGTCGACGCCCCAGGCCGCGGTGGCCAGCAGCACGGCCAGCAAACCCCACAGCTGGGCGCCGCCGGTGCGGCCCTGGTCCAACACCAGCACCATGCCCCCGGCCAGCAGCAGCGCCATCGCGGTCCAGACGCGACCGTCCATGGTCTCGCGGTAGAGGCGCCAGGCCAGCACGGCGGTGAACAGCGCTTCGAGCGTGAGCATCAGCGAGGCGCTGGTGCCGCTCGTGTTCTGCAGGCCCCAGGCCAGCGCCACCGGGCCGATGGCGGCGCCGAAGGCGGCCATGGCCAGCAGGCGTGGCAGATCGCTGCGCTGCAGGCGGGCTTCGCGTTCGACGGCTTGCCGCGACAACAGGCCCACCGCGGCGGCACCTGCGTACAGGAGCGCTGCGGTGCTGAACGCACCCAGCCCGGCACCGAACTGCTGTACCAGCGGCGTGCTGATGCCGAACAGTGCCGCGGCCAGCAATGCGAGCAGCCCGCCTCGCAGGGCAGGCAGTGCGTCGGGTGACAAGGCCATCTACTTGACGGTGAAGCGCACCGTGATCGCCTTCTTCGCCGGGGTCGTGAGCGCGGCCACGACCTTGGCACCCGAGGCGAGCTTCACGCCCTTGGCCTCCAGCTTGTCGCCGGCCACGGTCAGCTCGGCTTCCGACTTCTCGGCGCCGTTGAGCACGGTGAGCTTGCCGCTCATGCCGGTAGGCGCCATCGGCTTGCCGTGGTCTTCGATGTAGATCGCGGCGCCTGCGGGCGTGCCGACCAGCTCGAAGCCCAGGTCGCTGGCGGTGGCGACCACGCCGCCGTGCTTGGGCTTGGCGCCACCGTGGGCCATGGCGGCGTTGAACGACAGGACCGACAGGCCCAGCACGACGGCGGCCAACAGCTTGTTCTTCATCTCTGCAAACTCCTTGGGGGTGCGGCGCACTGGAGCAGGCGGCGCCGCCAGGCCTGATTTCAACTCAATAGGCTTCCTGAGCAGGCGTGGCGTCTGGCGCCGGGTCGGGCTCGGGTTGGGTCAGCCGCTTCGTGGCCTTCTCGCCGAACAGCCAGAAGAGCACCGGCGTGAGCAGCGTGTCGAGAAGTGTCGAACTGACCAGCCCGCCGAAGATGACCACCGCCACCGGGTGCAGGATCTCCTTGCCCGGCGCGTCGGCGGCCAGCAACAGCGGCGTCAGCGCGAAGGCCGCCACCAGCGCGGTCATCAGCACCGGCGTCAGCCGCTCCAGCGAGCCGCGCACGATCATCGCCTGCGAGAAGCTCTCGCCCTCGAACTTGACGAGGTTGATGTAGTGGCTGATCTTCAGGATGCCGTTGCGCGTGGCGATGCCGGCCAGCGTGATGAAGCCCACCATCGACGCCACCGACAGGCTCACGCCCGCAATCCACATCGCCACCACCGAGCCGATCAGCGCGAGCGGGATGTTGGCCATCACGATGCCGGCCAGCACCACCGAGTGGTAGCGGCTGTAGAGCACCAGGAACATCATCGCCAGCGATACGACCGACAGGCCGGCGATCAGGCGCGTGGCCTGTTCCTGCGCCTGGAACTGGCCTTCGAGACTGATGAAGTTGCCGGGCGGCAGGGGCGTCTTGGCGATGATGCCGCGGATGTCCTTGATGACCCGCCCCATGTCGCCGCCGTCGGTGTTGGCGTAGACGATGATGCGGCGGCGCCCGTTCTCGCGGCCGATCTGGTTCGGCCCGTCGGTTTCTTCCACCGTGGCGATGCTGGACACGGGAATGCGCCCGGCCGGCGTGTCGATCAGCGTGCGCGCCAGGTCCTGCGGGCTGCGCTGCTGGTCGGGCAGGCGCAGCACCAGCTCGTAGCGGCGTGGCCCGTCGACGATGTCGGCGCCGTGCGCACCGTCGGTCAGTGCCTGCAGCACCCGGATCGCTTCGCCGGGCGACAGGCCCAGCTGCGCGGCCTTGCGGTGGTCCAGGCGCACGGTGATCTGCGGGATCAGCACCTGCTTCTCGACCGTGAGGTCCACCAGCCCCGGCACGGTTGAGAGCTTGCCCCGCATCTCCTCGGCCAGACCGCGCAGCGTGTCGGTGTCGTCGCCGAAGATCTTCACTGCGATCTGCGCACGAACGCCGGAGAGCAGGTGATCCAGCCGGTGGCTGATCGGCTGGCCGATCGTGGCCTGGGCCGGGAGTGACGAGAGCCGCTCGCGAATGTCGGCCATGATGGTCTCGCGGTCGCGCTCGCTGCGCTTGAGGTCCACGTCGATCTCGGCAGCATGCACGCCTTCGGCGTGTTCGTCGAGTTCGGCCCGGCCGGTACGCCGACCGACCTGCGTGACTTCGGGGACCTGACGGATCAGCGTCTCGGCCACCGCGCCGACACGGTTGGCTTCGGCCAGCGACGTGCCCGGCTGCATGATCAGGCCCAGGACCAGCGAGCCTTCGTTGAAGGCCGGCAGGAAGGCGCGCGGGAAGAACGGCACGGAGGCCGCGGCGCCGGCCACTGCCAGCACCGCCAGCGCGATCAGCAGCCGGGCGCGGCCGAAGGACCAGTTCAGCAGCTTGGTGTCTTGGCGCTTGAGCCAGGCCACCAGCGGGCTGTCCCCACGGTCCAGGTGCTTCATCGTCGGCAGCATGTAGTAGCACATGACCGGCGTGACCGTCATCGAGACGAGCATCGACGCGAGGATCGACACGATGTAGGCGATGCCCAGCGGCGTGAAGAGGCGCCCCTCGATGCCCGGCAGCGCGAACAGGGGCACGAAGACCAGCACCACGATGGCGGTGGCATACACGATGCCGGAACGCACCTCGACGCTGGCGCGGCGCACGACCTCCAGCACCGAGAGCGGGTTGGGGGTGCTCCTGTTCTGCTTCAACCGCCGCAGGATGTTCTCGACATCGACCACCGCATCGTCGACCAGTTCGCCGATGGCAATCGCCAGTCCGCCCAGGGTCATCACGTTGATCGACTGGCCAAGCCACTGGAACACCAGCGCCGTGACCGCCAGCGACAGCGGAATGGCCACCAGCGAGATCACCGTCGTGCGCGCCGACAGCAGGAAGGCGAACAGCACGATGGCGACCATGATCGCGCCGTCGCGCAGCGCCTCGGCCACGTTGCCGATGGAGGCCTTGATGAAGTCGGCCTGGCGGAACAGCACGCGCGGCTCGGCGAGGCCTCGTGGCAGGCCCTGCTTCAGCTCGGTGAGCGCCGATTCGATCTGCGTGGTCAGCTTGACGGTGTCGGCATCGGGCTGCTTCTGGATGCTGATCACGACGGCCGGCAGGCCGTTGTAGCCGGCGTCGCCTCGCTTCAGTCCTGCCGCGAAGGACACCGAGGCGACCTGGTCCATGAGGATCGCGCGGCCATCCTTCCACGCCACGGCGATGCCAGCGAGGTCCTCGACGCGGTTGCTGCGCCCGAGGTGGCGGATCAGGTACTCGCGGCTGTTCAGGTCGATGAAGCCGCCGCCGGCGTTCGAGGCGTAGCCCTTCAGCGCCTGCTCGACCTGGGTCAGCGAGACGCCGAACTGCGCCATGCGCGCGGTGTCGGGTGCCACGCGCAAGGTGCGGACCTCACCGCCGATCGGGATGACCTGCGAGACGCCGGGAATCGACAGCAGCCGCGGGCGCAACACGAAGTCGGCGTACTCGCGGGCCTGCATCGGCGTGGCCACTGGGGCTTTGCCGTCTCCGGGAACCAGCGGCAGCGCCACCAGCATGACCTCGCCCATGATCGACGAGACGGAGCCCATCACCGGCGTGATGTTCCCGGGCAGCTGGGTGCGCACGATGGCCAGCCGCTCGGCGACCAGCTGGCGGTTGCGGTAGATGTCGGTGCCCCAGTCGAACTCGGCGTAGACCAGCGACAGGCCCACGCCCGAGGTGCTGCGCACGCGGGTCACACCCGGCATGCCGTTGAGCGCGGTCTCCAGCGGGAAGGTGACGAGCTGCTCGACTTCTTCCGGCGCCATGCCGCCGGCTTCGGTGAGCACGGTGATCAGCGGCTTGTTGAGATCCGGGAAGACGTCGACCGGCGTGCGCCAGGCCGTCATCGCGCCGTAGACCATCAGCAGCGCCGCGACCGCCAGCACGAAGAGCCGGTTGTGCAGGCTGTAGCGAACGATCCAGTTGAACATGAGAAGTCTCCGTTCAGCGGATCTGCGCGATCAGCGGTGCGCCCTGAACCACGACGCGGTTGTCCGCGCTCAGGCCCTGGGTGACCACGACCGTGTTGGCGTCCAGCGGCCTGAACTGCACCGGCTGCGGGATGAAGCGCTCGGCACCGGACTTGATCCAGACGATGGGCTCGTTGGACGGGTTGCGCACCACCGCCTGGGCCGGCAGCACGACGCCCTTGATGCGCTCCTTCGATTGCGCGACCACGGTCACCGGCTGGCCGATCGCCATCGGCAGTGCCGTGCCCGGCTTGGCCGTCGCGACGGCGAAGGTGATCGGCAGTACGCCGTCTCGCATCGAGCGCGACGCGCCCAGCAACCGCAGCGACACATCGGGAAGTCCCTGCACCGAAGCGCCAGCCAGGCGGCCCGCCAGGCTGGCGTCGGCCGTGGTGGCCTCGACCAGCATGCGTGCCGGATCGACCACTTCGAACAGCACATCGCGCGGTTCGACGACCTGCCCGACGACGAGGTCGGCACGGGCGATCACGCCGCTGATCGGGGCGGTCAGCGCCTCGCGCGACGACAGGCTGGCGCCGACGCTGCGCTCGCGCTCCGCCAGGCTCTGCGCTTCGGTGCGGGCTGCCTCGATGTCCTTGCGCGGCACGGTGCCCTCCAGCCCTTCGAGGCGCTGCACGCGCTGCTCGGCGATCTGCCGCTGCGCGCGCAGTTCGGCCAGCTGGGCCTGCTGGGTGCCCAGCGTGTAGGGCTCGGCATGGTGTCGCACGTAGGCCAGCACGTCGCCGCGTTTCACGGCCTGGCCGGCGACCGGCAGGCCTCTCGGGCCCGGTTCGATGCGGCCGCCGTGCACGGCCTGCACGCGGCCGCTCGCGTTCGGGTCCATGACCACGCGACCCGGCAGCTCGACGGTGGCGGCGGCTTCAGTCTCGGGCGCGAGCACGGTGCGGATGGCCATGCGGCGTTGCGCGAGCTTGGGCACGTTGACGCTGCCATCGGGCAGGCGCGCAAGGCCGGACGCGTTGATGGCAGCGCCGGGTGCATCCAGGTGTTCGCCGTTGGGGCCGTGGGCGCCGGGTGCGGCGTGAGCCACGGACACGGGCAGCATCGCAGCGGCGAGCACCAGCGCCAAGGCGACGGAGGTTCGAGCGAGCTGGTGTTGCATCACAGGCCTCCCTGCAGCTTGCCGGCCTCGCGGCGGCGCTGGCGCCACCAGGCGATGCCGCCGATCAGGCCCAGAGCCGCGACACCGGCACCGATCCAGGCCGAGCGCTCCAGTTCGTGGTCGTGACCATGGTCATCGCCACCGTGCGCGTGGCCGTGATCGTCCTTCGCCGAGGCGGCAACCCGGGCCGCCGTGCCGACCAGCGTGCCGTCGAGCAGGTCACTGTCCTTGCCGGCGACCAGCGTGAAGACGAGGCCGTGCTCGCCGGGCGCGGCGAGCGCCTTCAGCATCGCGGCATCGGTGACGACGTAGTCGCCTTGCTCGGCACGGAAGGCCGCAACGGCCTTGAGCGAGCCGCTCTCGACCTCGAGCTGGGCACCGAGCACCGGTTCGTTCGAGTCGTAGCGGTCGACGAGGATGGAGAGCTCGCTGGCGCGCAGTTCGGCGACCAGCTCGAAGGCCTCGGACTTGGCTTCGACACGCGGCAGTGCGGATGCCGCGCGCATCATGCTCGGGCTGTCCAGGTGCTCGCCATTGGGGCCATGGGCACCGGGGGCGGCGAACGCGGGAGTGTTGCCGCAGACCAGCAGTGCGGCTACCGCCAGGGCCAGCAGCGGCCCTTTGGCGCGGGGCGAAGATGGAATGTTCATGGGAGGAGTCCGAGGGCTTGTTGGAGGCGTGCGCGGGCGAGGCCCAGCGCAGCGGTCTGGCGGGCGGCGGCGCTGTCGGCCTGCGATGCGGCGGCGAGCGCACGCAGCAGGTCCGGCAACGGCGTCTCGCCGGCACGGAAGGACTTGTCGATCAGCGTCGCCCGCTCGCGCAGGAGCCGGGCTCGGGCGGTCTCGGCATCGAGTTGCGCCTGGGCCGAGCGCTGAGACTCTCGCGCTGCGGCGATGTCGGTGTCCAGGCGCTCGCGCAAGCGCTGCTCCTGGGTCTGGGCCACGTCGAGTTCCGTGAGCGCCGCCGCCTCCAATGGCCGGTTGCGGTCGTCGGTGCCGAAGGGCAGGCGCAGGCCGACCACCAGGCTGCCTTGGGAGGACTCGGCGCGGCCAGGCGTGTCCTGCCGCACGCCTATGGTCAGTTCGGGCGCATCGCGGCGCGAACGGCGCATCAGTTCGACGCGTTGGCGCGCCAGCTCGGTGGACTGGCTGGCGAACTGCAGTTCGGGGTGTGCGGCAGCCGGCGCCTCGGTCTCAAGGTCGGCCTTCAAGTCCGGCGCTGCCGTCAGTCCGGTCAGCAAGGTCCAACGCGACCGCGCCGCCTGGAGCCGTTGCTGCGCGTCGGTCTTCAGCGCGGACGCGGCCAGTTGCTCGGCCTGCGCGGCCAATGCATCGGCGCGCGCCAGGTCGCCGGCCCGTACACGTCGGTCGACGTCGTCGGCCAGTTGCTTCAGCGCTTGCGCCTGGGCTTCGGCCTGCGCCAGTTCGGCCTGCAGCGCGGCGACCTGCCACGCGGCTTCGCGCAGCTCGCCGGCCAGGCGCAGGCGCGCCAAATGTTCTGCGGCCAGGGCCTGGGTTGCGGCAACCTCGGCCGTGCCGGCGCGGGCCGCGCGCTGGCCCGGCAGCCACAAGGTCACGGCGACACCGATCTCGGTTTCGCGGCGGCCGGCATTGCTCTGCAGACGGTCGTCGCGGTGGCTCATGGCCAGCGACGGCGGCGCGGCCCAGAGGCTGGACGCCACGGCGCGGTCGGCCTCGGCCCGGCGGCGTTGGCCCTCGCTCTCGCGCGCCACCACCGCGCGCTGCCAGGCAGCGTCCAGGGCTGCTCGGAGGCTCACGGTGCCTGCGGTTGGAATGGGCGCGGAGGCCGGCGAAGCCGGCGGGGATGCGGCCGGCTGGGCCCACGCGGGGCCACCGGCCAGACTGCCCGCGATCACGCAGGCAGACAGCCATGGGAGAGGCTTCACATTGATCCTGAGAGTTCGGTAGCCGGCGCGGCCGGACACACGCTCGCGTCACGCCAGCGGCGGACAGGGGCTTGCGTGGAAGGCCGTTGCGGCGGAAGGCCGGGCGCCCATGGGCGGGCGCCCGCCGCGAAGGCGGGTCAGGAGTGGAAGCGAGGTGGCCTGAGCAGGCCTTCAGGATCGGGGTCGGGCACGGCGGCCTTCAGGAGGCCGGCGGGTACTGTCGATCCCGGGGGAGGAAAGCCGTGCGCCGTCGACACGAGGAGCGCCGCGGACGCACTCACGTGATCGGCGATGACGTGCTGGACGGACTCGGGCGAGTCGTCCCGGTGGTAGGACCCATCCTCGTGGTGATGGTGGCCCTCTTCCTGCCAGTGCAGCGCGGCGTGCTCCATGTCGGCCAGAGCGTTCACCGTCGAACCCGCGCGCGCGAGCGCCACCGATTGCCACAGCATGGCAAACAGCATGACGAGGAGGACGGAAGTGCGGCGCATTCAGCCCGGAGTGTACCGAGGGGTACCCAGCCCCACGGCGATCCCGGTTGCAACCGGCCCCAGGATCCTGTGCATCAAGTCAGGACAAGGCCGGCCTTCGTATCCAGTCGGGCCGCGAACGACGGCTTCAAGGCGGCTGATTCACTTGCGCGGGGACTGCAACGGCTCGAACAGCGTCGTTCACTCGTGAACGGCCGAGAGGTCTTGCAGGTCTGTCCTAGCCGGGCGCACTACGGCTCGCAGACCATCGCGTTCACCTTGTGTGCGAGTGTCTGGCAACGATCGAGCAAGGTGTCGAATGGCTCGGCATCGTCCATCAGGAGGCCATCCTCGACCATGCGCTGATAGTCGTCGGCCAGTGCCGTGCATGCGTCGCCTGTCGGCACGAGGACTAGCGCGCCCGTGACAGCGGCACCGTAGTCGATCGTCCCGCCATCGGTTGCCGATTCGGCGAAGAAGATGCTCTTGTGCGCGGCGACTGCCTTTGCCAGCTCGCGGTCCGCAGCGGCGCTGTCCGCGAAGCCTGCTTGATCCAGTCGGATCAGGTCGTGCCAGTGGCGCGCGAAGCGGGCGCCGCCGCGGAAGCTACCCTGCGCGCAGAAGACGTGGATGGCCGTAGCCTTCTCCCAGAAGGTGCGCTCGGCGCGCATGACCTGCGGCGTCGCCGTCGGAAAGCTCAGGTCCTGCAGGTGCGCCGCGGCATCGCACACGACCGGCTTCGGCTCGTTGGGCTCGCCTGTGGAACGTGCCCCGAACTCGAGGAGGACGGAGGGGCGGACGTAGCCGGTGCCCTGGCCCAGTGCGTCGTAGTCGATGAAGATCTGTTCGCCTTCCGCGCGGGCCGTTGCCGGCAGGCCCTGCGCCTGGAGCGCCTCGGCGATCCCGGAGAGCAGTTCGCCTGCGACGAGTTCTGCCAGGCGTTGCCGGATCGCCTTGCTCCACCTCTTCTCCTGGCTGCGGGACGTGGGCCAGGGCGACTCGGACTTCCCGACGAGGTCGGGCGCGATGGCTCGGATGTCGTAGGTGAGGTCCACGTCCTCGGAGAAGCGGCGGACGACGCCGTAGGCCTTGGACAGGGAGGTTCCGCCCTTGAAGACGAGGTGTCTTGCGTGCGGTCCCGCGAAGAGATGGTTCAGGGCCCACACGACCCAGACGTCCTTCTCGAGGAGGTGAAGCGGCCGGCCGGATCGCTCTGCCGCGACGAGCAGCGCTTCGCGCCGGTCCTCGCGCGACAGGCCGAAGAAGTCAGGCACGGGGCACCAGCGCGCTGACCTGGCTGGCGAGCCAGGTGGGCAGGCGCGCGCGTGCATTGGCAACGGCCTGAAGCTCCGACGCCGGCAGCCTGCGCCTCAGCTTGGCAAGTGCCTCCGCCGACCCCGAGGGGCCCACCCAGGCCAGTGACCGGATGGCTTCGCCCGCGGCCTGTCCGGGGTAGAGCAACTGCCAGGGCGGGGCATGCTGCAGTTCGACCGTCTGCGAGCCGAGCCTGAGCTTGCGGCTGCGCCCCGAGGTCAGGAATACCTGCCGCACCGGCACCTGGGTGCTCAGTCCCAGCGCGTTGGCGGCCGCTGCGCCGTTGCCGACGACGGTCTCGCCGCGCTGGCTGGCCCATTCCTGGACCACCTTGGCGACCTCCGGCGCGCGTGCCCCGAACTTGCCCTTGACGGGCAGAACGTAGACCCCGCGGCCGGCGCGCAGCAGCTCACCGCTGCGGGTGAGGCGCGACAGGACCTGGTCCACGGCCGCACGGCTGCCCAGGTGCAGCAGCGCCTTGGCGGACAGGCTGGCGCCTTCCGGCAGCGAGGCGGCGTGCGCGAGGACTTGGTGGGCGAGGTTGGACACGGCGGATCCTTGGTTGTCAGAAGTATGACGTATTTTCTGACAGCTTTCAAGGGTGAGGCTGGTCCCGGTGTAGGAGGGCAGTTGGAGCGCCGAGGCCGGATGCCTAGAATCCGTGCGAAGGCGCCCGCCGTACTTGCACGCGAGTAGAAACAGGCACTCCATTCATCGTCATCGATCTCCCTTCAAGGCCTCGTCGTCGGGGACTTAAACGCGTGCGCCTGACCCGATCCGGCGAGGTGGACCGAAGGAAGACGCATGACCTTGAAAGAACTCGCGCACCTCGCGCAGCAAACCCTCCAGACCCGCGCCGGCTGCCCCGTGAAGCGCAGCCACGTGCATGAACTGCTGGCCGCGGCATTCGGCCACGGCTCGTGGGCCGCGTTCCTGAGCGAATCCGTGCTCGCTGATGCTGGCGTCGGATCGGCGCCCACCGGAGGCTTGCCAGGGCTGGTCGGACGCGCCGTGCAACTGGGCTATCCGCAGCCCGCCGCGACGACCCTTGCAACCACCGTCCTGGCCTTCGTGGCGGAGCACGGGCTCGCGGCCGTGCCGTGGGCGGACCTGAGAGCCGCGCTGCTGCCGGCGCCGTCGATCGATGACTCCGGGGACCTGGACGCCGACGACGAGGACGACAGCGACGATTGGGATGACGAGCCGGATGCCGAGGTGCCTGCCGAAGCACCGGTCGCGTCGGGCCCGGCCCGCAGTCAGTTGCTCGCCTCACCGCTGCTGCGGAGCAGCCTCGAACAGGCGGCAGCGGCGCCGAACCCGCAGGCGCACCACCTGCTGGCATCGCTGCTCCGCTGCGGTCGACCGAACCCCTACCTGTACGAGGAATCGCTGAAGGGGCGGGCGCTGACCGCCATCGAGCGGGGCTGGGTCGAGGACTACCTGCGGCTCGAGCCCCAGTACCGGAAGTACGAGGCGCACCTGAAGGCCGCTGCGCTGGGCGGCGTCCGGGCGGCGGCGCTGGAGTACGGCAAGGCATTCGAGGCCCCGGCGTTCATTGCCATGGCCGACCGGATGACCGGGGAGGTCGATGCACTGGCGATGGCTCGCGTGGCGCCCAGCGAGGCGTCGCGCGAGCGATGGCTTCGCACGGCGGCGCAGCAGGGATCGCGCAGCGCGCTCGAGACCTTGGCTGCCAACGGGGACGCGTGGGCGGAAGACCAGGTCGCCGCCTGGGCGGACGGTCACTGGCTGCGCGCTGCCGCCGAGCGGGCGATCGACGCCGGAGATGCCCTTCGCGCCTGGACGTGGCAGTACCTGGCACTTGAGCGTGGCGCCGATCTGACGCGCTCGACGATGGCGGCGTACCACGACGGTGGGGAGCGCGATGGCCAGTTCTACGACAGCGACTTCGGCGGGCCCCTGCATGCCGCCGGCGACGAGGGGCTGCAGCTTCCGGAATTGGATGGGCCGTCCCATCGTGCTGCCAAGGCGAAGGCGAGGGAACTCGCCGGATGGGCGCGCTAGGCATCCACTGGCCTGACCCGCCTGTCCGCGGGCCGTGGAAGGGCCAGGTGGGACGAGGCCGTTGAAGGGGGCGTGGGTGGGCTTGCCGTGTCGACCCACGCTACCACGCCGTTCTCGCCGTCAAGGTCTGCGCGCCCGCGGTGGCGGGCGCTTGCGGCCTGCGGCCGTCTGCGAACCCTGACGGCTGCGCTGCGCCGTGGTGCTCCGGTCTCGGGCAATCCCGCCCGACACCGACCGGAGTCCCGCCATGTCTTCCATCTCTTCCGCCGCTGCTGCCGCCGCCGATGCCCTGCTGGTGCGCGATGTCGACGGCCAGTACCGTCCTGCGCGTGCCGAGGAGGTGCTGTCGCAGGCGCGGCGCGTGCTGTCTCAGCGCGTGCGTCGCGGTGCCACCATGTCGTCACCCCAAGCCGTGAAGGATCATCTGCGGCTGGAGATCGGGGCGCTGGAGCACGAGGTGTTCTGCGTGCTGTTCCTCGATGCCCAGCACCGGATCATCGTGCTCAAGCAGATGTTCCGGGGTACGGTGACGCAGACCTCGGTGTACCCGCGCGAGGTGGTCAGGGAGGCGCTGGCGCAGAACGCGGCGGCGGTGATCCTGGCGCACAACCATCCGTCGGGCGCGCCGGAACCGAGCCGGGCCGACGAGTACCTGACGCAGACGCTGAAGACCGCGCTGGCGCTGGTCGACGTGCGGGTGCTCGATCACCTAGTGGTGGCCGGCGCAGACGTAGTCTCTTTCGCCGAGCGCGGCTTGGTTTAGTAGGTCGGGCCGCTTCTTCGGCCCATTGGTGACCTGCGAAGAAAGACTTGTGCCTTTCTCGCGCACCCGACCCAGCTCCGGTGGTCCGGGGCTCGGATGTCCGTTCTGGGCGTCACCCCCTTGCGTATTGAGCGAAGGCACAGAATCGCCACCGAGGTTTGTGAACTCACTCGGTCGGTTGCGGGAGAATCGGCGATGCTGGATCAGCCAAATAGCGTCCAAGAGGCCGGTAAGGCTCGGTCACAGGGGGAATGGTGTCGAACAAGATTGCCCAATTCCACGTCAACTCAAGGTTGGCAAGGTTGCTCAGCCAAGAGTATTCGTCGACCGAGAAAGCTATCAAGGAACTCGTCGACAACGCGTGGGACGCTGATGCCTCTGCTGTCAGGATCTCGCTGCCCGAACCGATGACGGACGCGCCAATCGTCGTCGAAGACGACGGTACCGGCATGACGCCAGAAGAGGTGCGGCGCCACTACCTTGCCATCGCCGCGGACCGACGCGTTGCACGAGGCGAACGAACAGCAGGTCTGCAGCGTCTGGTCAAAGGTCGCAAGGGTGTGGGCAAATTCGCGGGCCTCATGGCCGCGAGCGAGATGCAGCTTGAAACCTTGGCGCGCGGCCTTCGCACGCAATTCTCGGTGAGGCTTGACGACTTGGCGGATGTGGAAGACATCGAACAACTCCCCATCTCACTTGAGGAAGAGCCGATCGACGCGACGCTGCATGGCACTCGAATTGTTCTTTCCGGACTTCACAGGGGTCTAGCCTTCCCTGATCCGAAGCGGCTTCGGCAGATCTTGCTTCTGGAGTACGGGCGTGCGAGCGGAATGCGAGTCTTCGTCAATGACAAGATGCTGGATGTCGACGACGTCGAGGGCTCCTTCCACGAAGTCGACCTGCCGGTTGCGGGCATCGGTGGTACGCGCCTGAGGTTCTCCATCGCCGACAACAAGTCGGCGTCACGAGAGCCTGGAATCGTCATCAAGGTAGATGGCAAGGCGGTCGGGCGGCCGACCTTCTTCGGGCTCGATCAGCAGGACGACTTTCCGCCGAAGCTGCTGCGACGCCTTTATGGAGAGATCGACGCCGATGGCCTAAGGCCCCACGTGACGGCGGGCTGGGACAGTCTGGTCGAGAACAGCGAGTTGCTTTCTTCGCTCGTGGACGCGGTCAGGCCGCAGGTTTTCGATGCGTTCAAGGAGCGCTACGGGAGAGAGATCCAGCTTGCTCAGGCACGTCTGAGGCGCGAGCTGCAAGATCGGCTTGCAGCACTGCCCGAGTTCCGCCGCACGTACGCAGAAAAGGCGATCAAGAAGGTTCTCGACAGGTTCTTCGGTGAGCCGCCGGAGAAGATCGAGCCCTATGTATTCGTCCTGCTCGAGGCGATCGAGCGGACCGACTACGGTGCTGTGCTCGAACATCTCGCCGAAGCTTCGAAGAGCGATGTGGCTTCGATCGCGGAGGCTCTCGACCAGTTTGCGCTCGCGGACATGGCGCACTTGGTGGAGCAAGCGTACGCACGGCAGAGATTCCTGGATCGGCTCGAAGCGATGGCGCGTGACGACACCACGCTTGAGGCATCCATGCACAAGGCCATCGAGCGCAACTTGTGGATCTTCGGTGCGACCTTTTCGCTCTTCAGTTCCAACAAGACGCTCCAGCGCCAAGTCGAAGACATGCTTGGCAAGAAGTACTCGGGCTCCAATGCGAGCAGGCGCCCCGACCTGCTGCTGAACGAGGATCTCCATGGGACGTGCCTGCTGATCGAGTTCAAGCGCCCCTCACACTCGTTGAACCATGACGACTACGTCCAGGCCACGTCCTATCGGCATGAGTTGCAGAAGGCGTTGCACAAGGAGATCAAAGTTGTCGTAGTCGGCGGTCGTCGGTCTGCTGACTTTCCAGTGCAGAACATGGAGCCGGGTGTAGACGCCTTGTTGTTCGATGACGTGATCTCGACCGCGCGCCGCCAGTTGGAGTGGCAGATCAAGGCAGCGTCATAGCCATTCTCCTGGGCATCTCTCCGCTGCGCGGGGCCGGGCTGTCGCGCTGCGCGTCGAGCCACCGGGGTACCGGCGTCTCGCCCCTGACGGGCTTCCATCCCTGATGCAACACGGTCGGGCCGGCGGAGCCGGCTGAAGCACGCGGCGGCCCGTTCCCGTGCCCAGGGATCGCGGTCCTTTTCTCCTTCACGCTGCGCGTGAACGAGGCCCGCTTGGCGAACTGACCGGCTTGCAGGTCGCTGCGCTCGGTGCGGCGCCGGCCAGATCGCCACCCCGGTCACCCGCCAAGCCCGAAGCCGGGCCGCTGAAGACCAGGTGCAGTGAAGTGCTCGCAGCGGCTCGACCGCCGCGCCATTCGCTGCGCTCGGTGGCACGTCGGCCGCAGAGCCGCCGCTGCTCGTGATCGTTCGGTCGGCTGCGCTGCAACCGCTGCGCCAGGCAAGCTGGCACATCGGCCGCGACGCTGCGCCGCCCGTGGGGAGGGGGCAGCCCGTGCGCCAGTCGTCCCACCGCGCTCCCCCCACGCGCCCCCGTCGAATTGCGAGGGGGACTTGTGGGGGGATCTTCAAGCGGTGGGCCGGGAAACCGGCTCACTGCTTCGGCTGCGAAGAACCCCACCCATCCCCAACCCCTTCCCGTGAGGGAAGGGGCCATGCCCACCCCCCGCCCGCCCGTGGGCGGGAGCAAGGGAGTCCGAGCGAGAGGATCAGTTTTCAGGGAACCCGGACCGGGACCCGGCTGGTTGCTCTCGATTGGAGATCGTCATGGCAAACGTTTCTGTCATCCAGCGTCACGCACACCTGGCCGGGGCCGTCAAGCTCGAATTCGTCAACGGCCGCGAAGGCAAGATCGCCAAGGCCGTGCTGACTGCGATCAGCAACACGCGGCGCGGTTCGGGCGAGCAGCGCGAGGAGGAGTCCACCGCGATCCAGTGGACGCTGTGGGGCAAGCAGGCCGAGAACGCGGCCGAGTACCTGGGCAAGGGCTCGCACGTCAACATCGTCGGGCGCCTGCGCAACAACAACTACGAGAAGGACGGCGAGACCGTCTACGGCATGGCGTTCACGGCCGAGGAGATCGACTACCTCGACAGCCGCGCCGAGAGCGAAGCGCGCCGCACCGGTGGCCCCGGTGCCGAAGGCGGCACCACCAGCACCGAGCGCCCCAGCGCCCCGGCCGCGAGCCGCAAGCCCCGCAGCGCGCGCCAGCCGGCGCACGCCGACGCCTGAACCCGCATCGGGTGGGCGTGAAGCCGACGAGCCGCGCCCGCCCTTCGAACCGCATTCAACGATCGAAGGAAACCATCATGTACTCGACCCCGACCCTGGCGACCCGCTTTGCTCGCAACACCCGCGTGATGCGTGGCGACCAGCCCCTGAGCGAGGACCAGATGCGCGCCGCCGCACCGTCCATCTTTGCCGAGGGCAAGCACGCGAGCCGCTCCGAGCGCTACACCTACATCCCCACCATCGATGTCCTTCGCGGCCTGCGCAAGGAGGGATTCGAGCCCTTCATGGTCGCCCAGGGCGCCAGCCGCGTCGAAGGCAAGGCGGAGTTCACCAAGCACCTGATCCGCATGCGCCACGCCGGCCATGTGCAGACCCGGCCCGAGGCGAACGAGATCATCCTGATCAACAGCCACGACGGCGCCAGTTCGTACCAGATGCTGGCCGGCATGTTCCGGTTCGTCTGCTGCAACGGCCTGGTGGTGGGCGAGGTGGTGGAGGACATCCGCATCCCGCACAAGGGCAACATCCAGGGCGAGGTGATCGAAGGCGCGTTCCGCGTGCTCGACGAGTTCGAGGCCGTCAACGAGCACACCGAGGCGATGAAGGCGCTGCAGCTCCAGCCGCCCGAGGAGATCGCCTTCGCAACGGCCGCCCTGGCGCTGCGCTTCGGTGAGCGCGGCGTGGAGGAAACCGGCGGGCACGCTCCCGCGCCGGTCACGGCCGAGCAGCTGATCGAGGCGCGCCGGCCCGAGGACATCGGGCACAGCCTGTGGACGACTTTCCAGCGCGTTCAGGAAAACGTGATCCGCGGTGGCCAGCCCGGCCGCAGCGCCCAGGGGCGCCGGCTGCAGACGCGGCCGGTCGGGAGCATCGACCGCGGCGTGAGCCTCAACCGTGCGCTGTGGATGCTGGCCGAGGAGATGCGCAAGCTGAAGGCCTGACCGGCGAGCGATGACTTTCCCTCGAAAGTCATCGCCTCCGACGCAGCCGGCCGGCCCGACCATCGGGCCGGCTGTCCCGCACGCACCCGAGGAGCCTCACGTGGTCCAGAACGCCATCGATGCCGAAATTGCCGCCTGCGATGCGCTGTCGCTTCAAGCGACGCAGGCCGGTGCCCAGGCCTTCGCGCGACTGTTGACGCTGGCCGAGACGCGAGACTCCGGCCAGATCCCGCGCATCGCGCGCTTTCTTCGCCGCGACGTACAACGGCCAAGCCTTCCAACTCGACCTGTTCGAACTGCGCGCCGTCGACATCGCCATCAGCAACGACATGCTGTGCTGCCTGGATGCGCTGCGCTGGGGCCGAGCCGACCTACACACGCTGATCCCCGACGGTGACAGCCGCGTGCGCGCTGTCATCGATCGCTGGGGCCTGCGCTGGCCGGACGACGCCTGATCCGGCTAGGTTCGAGATCGATGATTCTTCGCTGAGATTCATCGCTCCCGCGGACGCGCATCGGCCTGACCATGGGCCCAGCGCGTTCGCGTCGGTGCGTCAGTCGCGCGCTCGCCGGCCTCCGCTGCGCGTCGGCCGGCTCGCGCGGCCCGGCATCGGCCCATCGTGGGCCGGCTGCCGGGCAGACCAGACAACGCCGCGCGCCCACCTGGCGGGTCGGTGCCTTGCACCCGCTTCCACGGCCGTCTGGGCAGGAGGATCTCCGATGAAGACACTGGTGCTCTGCAACCAGAAGGGCGGTGTCGGCAAGAGCGCCGTCGCTACGCTGCTCGCCCACCACCTGGCGCACCGCGGCCATCGTGTGCTGGCGATCGACCTGGACCACCAAGGCAACTTCACCAAGCCGCTGCGCTTGTCTGGCCGGGCTGCGCTTGCAGCCTTCGCGGCCGATGCGCTGATGACCGGTACCGCGCCGGCCCTGCCGGCCCAGCCCTTCGTGCTGGTGCCGGGTGACCGGGCGCTGCTCGGGCTGGAGCGGCAGCCGGCCCTGCACACACCGTTCGCACGCAACTTCCGCAGCTTTCTCGCTGCGGTGGATGGCGCGTTCGATGTGTGCGTGGTCGACACCAACCCGAACCCCGACATCCGCGTGATCGCAGCGCTCGCGTCGGCCGACTTCGTGCTCTCGCCGATCCAGCTCAACCAGGAGGCGATGGACGGCGTCAGCGGCCTGCTCAACCACGAGCGCGTCGGCCTCCGCAAGATCAAGGCGGTGCTGAACGCCAAGCTTGTGCTGATCGGCCTGCTTCCGACACTGGTCGAGCCGACACCGTTCCAGAAGGCGAACTTCCTGCAGGTCGTCCAGCAGTACCACCCGCTGATGATCCGCATTGGCGACGGACCTGGCGACTTCGCTTCGATGCCCCGTCGCTCCTGCATCGCCGAGGCCCAGGCCGAGGGTGCCGTGCTGTGGGAGATGAAGAAGACCGCAGCGCGGGATGCCTGGCGCGAAATCGAGCCCAGCCTGCAACGTATCGGCGATATTGTGATGGCGCCGGCCAAGTCCTCGGAGGCGAACCATGCCGCTGCAGCTTGACGACCTGGCGGCGCTGGATGCGCCGACCTTGGAGAACACCGGCCAGCCGCTGCTGTTGCCCGTGGAGTCGATCGACGAGGATCCAGAGCAGCCCCGCCGCGAGTTCGAGGACAACCGGCTCGAAGACCTGGCCGAGACGATCCGCACCAGGGGTGTTCGCCAGCCTATCTCGGTGCGACCGAACCTGCAGGCGCCGGGACGCTGGATGCTCAACTTCGGCGCGCGGCGACTGCGGGCATCCAAGATTGCCGGCATGACCGAGATCCCGGCCTTCATCGACACCACGGCCGACAGCTACGACCAGGTGGTCGAGAACGAGCAGCGCGAAGGCCTCCGGCCGCTCGAGCTGGCGCTGTTCGTCCAGAAGCGAATCGCGCTGGGCGACAACCAGGCCGAGATCGCCAAGCGGCTCGGCAAGAGCCGCCAGTGGGTGACACTGGCCACCGCACTGATCGAGCCGCCGGACTGGCTGCTGCAGGCCTACCGCGAGGGCAGGTGCCGAGGCACCAACGAGCTCTATGACCTGCGGCGCCTGCATGGCGAGCATGGCGACGCGGTGGAGGCCTGGGCCGCTCAGCAAACCACGATCACCCGAGACCGGCTGGCGGAGTTCCGTGCAACGCTGGAACGCTGCACGGCACCCGTGCCGGCCCTTGCCGGCACCGCAACGCCGCCGACCTGCGCCGCCGACGCGGCCGACGACAATCCCGGGACAGCTGCAGCCACACAGACGCCGCCGAGGGGCAAGGCAGCACCGGCTGACCCAAGCGGCGTCTCTACCGGCCCGTTACCCCCCGATGCTCCCGTCAGGTCCGATCAACGCGTCCACGTCGAGTTCGAGGGCCATGACTATCAGTTGGTGGTGTCGGTGGTCCCCGACCACGCGGGCTGCATGTACGTTCGTCCCTTGACGGGTGGGCCACGCCGCCTGGCACCCGTTGCCTCGCTGAAGCTGCTGGGATTCGTCGGCGGGTGAGTCCCGGGCGATGGGCTTGTCAATCGGATTGACAAGTTCGGCACGATCCGCCGTGTCGTTTCCTGGCTGGACCGTGTGGCGTAGCTGCGATACCTTGTGGCCATGAAGACCGCCAGCATCCCATCCGTTCCTGTCGAACCCGAGTTCTTGGCCGAGGTCGAATCGGTGCTCGGCGACGGCGAGAGCCTGTCGGAGTTCGTCGAGGCTGCGGTGCGCGCCGCCGTCGAGCGTCGGCGAGTGCAGGCCGACTTCATTGCCCGTGGCTTGCGCTCGCGAGACGAGGCCAAGCGCAAGGGTGACTACGTCGATGCCGATGTTGTTGTCGCCGGTCTGCAGAGCAAGCTGGACGACGCGCGCGCCCGCCTGTCGAAGCCGCCCAAGACCTACGAGTGATCCTCGGCTGGCATTGACGCGGAGGCCTGGCCTGCGCCGAGTTGTCAATCCGATTGACAACATCTGCCGCGCACCTGCCGCCCATCCTTCCCCAAGGGCTCGCGGCCGGCACGAGTGCCTGGCCTCGCTTCGCCTTTCGGCTTGTCAATCCGATTGACACGCGGCCTTCGCTTCGCACAGCCCGCGATGATTCTGGCTTCGGAATCATCGGCATTGAAGCCTCGATCCGAGCCAATACTGAATGCGTAGGTGAGTGCAGAGATAGGCGCGGTGGCGCCGTTGTCTGACACGCTCCGCATGTCAGGAGGCTCGGGTATGGCACCCTCGTCACGTGATCGGCTCAGCGTCGATCTGCATGGTCTGAAAGCCGCTCTGTTCGAGCGCGCACGGCTGGCCGGTACGTCTCCCTCGGGCTGGGTTCGGGCGACGCTTGCAGAGGCTCTGAGCGGCCCTGCTGAACACGTCAGCGAGGCCAGGCCGCCTCGCCTCGAAGAGCACGGCGTGAGCCGCGTGCGGCTCACGCTCCGCATGTCCCGCGCCGATGCATCTGCGGTCCTCGCTGCTGCCCGTCTGGCGGGGCAGCCTCCGGGCGACTTCGTCGCTGAGTTGCTGGCGGGGCAACCGGTACCGATGCCGGCCAGCGACCGCGCCGAGACCGTCGGGGCGCTGATCGCGGCGTGTGCCGAGCTATCCACGTTCAGCCGCAACCTGAGCCACCTGGTGTCGCTGTTGCGGCAAGGTGCCTTCCGTCCTGCCGAGGAGTACCGGCCGATGTTGACCACGTTGAGCATCGACGTGCGCGAGCACCTCGATCACCTCACTCGTTCGCTGGTCGAACTGCAGCCCCGCCGGGGCAGCGGGATGCAACAGCGCGGTAGCGGCGCAACCCAGCCAGGAGCAAGGTCATGACCCAAGTTCAGAACATCGACGGCGTCCTGCTGCAGTGGGGCGATCGGCTCTTCTATCCGGGCAATCGGATCGTGCACACCCGACCGCAACCCAAGCTGAGCGGGCTCGGCGCACATCAGCGGGCCGCCGCCATCCGTGCTCGCATCGAGGCCACCGTGGTGCGTCGGGCGCCGCAGGTGATGGTGAAGGTCACGGGCGGCGGGCGTGGCATGAAGGCCATCGCCGCCCACTTCCGCTACATCAGCAAGAACGGTCGCCTCGACATCGAGGACGACCGCGGCGACATCTCGCGCGGCAAATCAGCGTTGCACGGGCTGGCGGAAGACTGGCGCTACGGCGGCACCTTCATCGAAGACATCGGCGACCGGAGGGAGGCCTACAACGTCATGTTGTCGATGCCCAGGGGCACCGACCCGCTGGCGGTGCAGCGTGCGGCGCGTGAGTTCGCCATGGCCGAGCTGGCGGACCACAAGTACGTGATGGTGCTGCACGACCATCAGGCCAACCCGCACGTGCACATCAGCGTCCGAGCCGAGTCCCGGCATGGCAAGCGCCTGAATCCGCGGAAGGCTGACCTGCACCGATGGCGAGAGACATTTGCCGAGAAGCTGCGCGATCAAGGGGTCGAGGCCGAGGCGACTCGCCAGGCGACCCGCGGGCGCGACAGGAACTACGACACCCTGTGGCGGTTGAAGGCGCGGCAAGACGGGCGCTTGCGAACCACGCGGGCGGGAACCAAGGCCACGGCCGCGGCGAAGGCGACGCGGGCGCAGGCCGTCGAAGCGTGGATGCATGTGGGAAAAGCGCTGGCCCTGTCCGGAGATTCGGCGGACCGCAAGTTGGCCGGTGCCATCGCCGCGTTCATCAAGGAGATGCCGATCACTCAGGCTACCGTTCCGCAACGGCCTGGGCCCGAACAGGTGCCGAAACGGGGGCCAGTTGATATCGGCCCCCAACGTTGAGGGGCCGTCTCGCAATCGCGCAGGCGCCGACTACTTGCCCTGCATCTCCATCGCCGCCTTGTACTCGGCCGCGAAGTCCACGCCAGTGTCCATCGTCGGGTCGATCTGCTGGAAGGCCGTGTACATGATGGCCAGCAGGTGCAGGCCGGAGAACTTGCCCGGCAGGGACTTCAGGGCTGTACTTCTCGTCCGGATCATTGATGTCAAGGCCGTCCCGGCCGAGGATGGCGATCTCCAGCGCGATCGCCTGGCGCTTCTGCGCGCCTTGCTTCTTGAAGGTGTCCAGCGCCCCCGCGATGTACATCATCACGTCAGGCCGGAAGCCGCCGACCGAGTTGGACTTCACCTGCCGGTGGGCGAACGCCGTGCGTGCCTTCTCCGCCTGCTCCACCATCGGCGAGTTCGGATGCTCCTGGATGAAGCGTCGGTAAAGCTGATCGGCTTCCTCGTCGGCCTCCCGTGTACCCAGTTGCTCAAGAGCCGTGGCCAGACCAAAGATGGCCTGCGGATCGTCAGGCATCAGGTCGAGCGCGCGGCGCAGGTGCTGAACGGCCTCGTCGATGCGCTTGAACCCGATGAGGATGCCGCCCAGGTTGCGACGCGTGTAGCCATCGTTGGGATCCGCCTGCACGGCCTTCTCGAAGGCTTCGAGCGCCTGCTCGGGCTTGCGCATGCGGTGGTAGGCGTTGCCGATGCCGACCCAGGCATGGGCGTGGCCCGGGTCCAGCTGCACCGCGCGCTTAAGGCGGATGATGGCCTCGTCGTAGTGGCCCAGTTCGCTGTAGGCGATGCCCAGGTTGTAGAGCACCGCGGCGTCGGCCGGCGCCGACTTGGTGAGGCTTTCCAGGTAGGGCACGGCCTCGGCGATGCGGCCGGAACGGAGCATCGGCATCACGAAGTCGAGGGCCGAGGCGGTCGCCGGGAACGCCATCACGGTGATCTCTTCGTCATCCACCGTCACCATGGCCGTCTGGCCCTGCGCCGCGTACTCGGCAGCGAAGTGCATCACCACGGCCGTCTTGAACGCATCCGTGCCTACCTGCCGCGCCTCGGGCGGCAGCAGGTTGGTGTCGAAGCGGTTGATGGGAATCTTGAACTCGGCCATGCGTGTCAGGGCTTGTAGGGGATCCAGGTGTACCACCCGGTCATGCCGATCGCAGCGGCCCATGCATCGACGAGCTCACGGTCGTGCGCCGCATCGGCAGGCAGCTTGTCGACGATGGCGAGCAGCTCGACGCCCAGGTCCAGCGCGCCGGCAGCTCTGTAGGGTATCGCGTAGGTGGTCTTGCCCAGCAGCCGGTCGGCGAACAGGGCGTAAGCCGCGACGGGGCCCAGCAAAGGCACCGGGATGGCGAGCTTGCCGACCCGCTGGGAGAGCAGCTGCAGGTTCTCCTGCTGCAGGGCGTCCATGCCCTGGCGCTGCAGCAGGTGAAGGTCGGGGTGCTGGTCTGCCAGCCCCTGGTCGATGCGCATGCCGATGGCGAACGACCGCAGGTTCATCATCGCCCAGTGCGCCGCGGCCTCCGCAAACCGCGGCGCGGCCGACTGTTCGGCATCGGTCAGCTTCAGGCCGGCGGTCAGCAGTTCCTCCACCCGAGCCGGGGCGGAGCCGGTTCCTGCGAAGTCGAAACGCTCGGAGGGTGGCAGTTCCAGCAGGCGCAACAGGTAGCCGGCTTGGTAGGCCACCCAGTAGTCGAGCGGCTCGTTCACCGGGCGATAGCGCAGTAGATTGGCCGGCGCGCCGTTGCGAGCGAGCTGCAGCGTCGCGCGCAGCGTCAAGGTGGCGTCGGGCTTGAACTCGACGGGCCTGCCGCTGAGCGTCTCGATGCGCTGGATGATGCCCAGGGTCTCCGGGCGCAGATTTTTCATGGCCGGATTATCCGTGCCGCATCGGTGGCACCTTGCACTGCACAAGGGCCCGCGCAGAATGACGAGCACCCACCAATCCGCCCTGGAGGCCGCCATGGAGCGCATCCACGTCCGCAAGCTGCAGTTCGAGCAGGCGCATCCCGACGACTGGGACGCCTTCAACGGCTGGGCGGCGCTACCGACGACGGTGACGCGCGTGGAGGCCGCCCGCGGGCTGCGAAAGGCGCGTCGACTCGGGCGCGTGCTGGTGGAGGGGACGCACCGGTACCGATTGATCGGCTCGAACACCGTGATCCTCCGCCCCCGCTGACTCGGCGGCAGGGACCGTCAACCCATCCCGGCCTGCTGCAGCACCTTGACGAAACCTCGGCTCATCAGCTCGAGCTCGTCCTCCGGGAAGTTGAAGCGCTCGAAGACGGCATTCCTGCCGCCGAACGCACGGGCCATGGCGGCGGCCACCAGGTCGGCGTCCATCTCGACGGCGCCGCGGCCGAGGTAGCGGGCCCCGGCGACACAGGAAAGCAGCAGCTTGATGCTGTCGTCCACCTGGTTAAAGAAGAACGCCCAGTAGGGCCACTCGGCTTCGAGGCGCCGCAGCAGCGAGCGCACTTCGGGGATGTCGACCAGCTCGCGCGGGTCATGGTTGTAGCCGTCCACCACCAGCGTCATCTGGCCGCGGTAGCGCCAGGCGTCCTCGCGCGTGGCCAGGAAGACCTTCAGGCGCGACAAGACCGAAGCAAGGTCCGCCTGCTCAACCTCGCGTCGCGAGATCAACAGCACCACGGGTTCAGCTACGCCGGGACGGAGATCCAGTCGGGGATGAGCAGCCATCGTGCGATTCTGCATCCGCTTGGCCTGCCTTGTACTCCCTTACACTGGGCTGAGCCCGCTTCTTCCGAGACGCACATGCCTCCCACACCCAGCAACGTCATGACCGTCAAGGAGGTCGCGGAGTACCTGCGCGTCAATCAGCGCACGGTCTACCGCCTGGCTGTCGACCGAAAGATGCCGGGGTTCAAGGTTGGAGCCACCTGGCGCTTCAAGCGCGCCGACATCGACGTTTGGATCGCAGAACAGTCAAGGGTCGCTGCCGCGCCGGCAGCGCCAGCGCCCGCGGGTCGGAAGGCGGTGCGATGAAGCTCATTCAGAACCGTGGTGCCGACCGCGTCATCGACCTCCTGCGGCCCCGTCTGCAAGCGAACAGGTCCATCGGCTTCCTGTCGCCACGGTTTTCGCTGCATGCGTTCGCAGAACTTCGGTCAGAGCTTGTGCGTCTCGGCCAAGTGCAACTCGTATTGCCAGCAGACTCGGCTGATCTCGAACTGCTAGGCACGGAGGCCGATCGCCCGTCGCGCAATAGGCTTCAGTCCCGGTGGTTGGCCAATCAATGTGCCGCCTGGCTAAGCGGGGAGGTCGAGGTACGACTAGCCCCAGGCCGAATCCCACAAGGCATCGCCGTAATGAGGGAGGCGGACGGCACTCCCAGCCAAGTGGCGATGGGCTCCGTGGCCCTCAGCAGCGACGGACTCGGCTTGACGCCGGGCAACCCGCTGAGTTTGACGCAGGCCTCAGAGAACCCCGAGGAAGCTGCGCTCCTCGCTCGATGGTTCGACGAGCAGTGGAAGGCACTTGCAGCGGATGCGGCCGCATCTCACGACGGGAAGCACTCGCTCTTGGAGCAGCTTCAGCTCATCGGACAGCACCATGCGCCCTTCGCCGTCTACGCCCTGATCCTCAAGCACTTGTTTGGCGACCGGGAAGACGCGCTTGACGAAGAGCGCATCGTCAAGTCCGCCACCGGCATTCGCAACACCGTGGTCTGGAAGAAGCTGTTCAAGTTTCAGCGAGACGGTGTGGTCGGCGCTATCGACAAGCTCGCCCGGTTCGGTGGCTGCATCATTGCCGACAGCGTCGGCCTTGGTAAGACGTTCGAGGCGCTCGCAGTCATCAAGTACCACGAGCTGCGCAACGACCGCGTACTGGTGTTGGCTCCCAAACGGCTGCGCGACAACTGGACGCTCTACAAGGCCAACGACAAGCGCAACGTCCTGGCAGCAGACCGGTTCAACTATGACGTGTTGAACCACACCGATCTGTCACGCGACGGCGGTAGCTCTGGCGACATCGACCTGTCCCACGTGAACTGGGGCAACTACGACCTGGTCGTCATCGACGAGAGCCACAACTTCCGCAACAAGAAGTCGCCCCGGCAAGGCAACGAGACGCGCTACGACCGGCTGATGCGCAAGATCATCCGGGAAGGGGTCAAGACCCGGATTCTGATGCTGTCGGCCACGCCGGTGAACAACCGGCTGACCGACCTGCGCAACCAAATCGCCTTCGCCACCGAAGGCGACGACACCGCGCTGGCCGACTACGGCATCGACAGCATCCAGCAGACCACCCGCAAGGCGCAGATCCAGTTCAACCGCTGGCTCGGCCTGGAAGAGACCGAGCGGACGCCCAGCCGACTGGTCGAGATGCTGGGCTTCGACTACTTCACGCTGCTGGACCACCTGACCATTGCCCGGTCGCGCAGGCACATCCAGAAGTACTACGGCACGCAGGAGACCGGCCGATTCCCGGACCGCCGGCCGCCCATCAACATCAAGGCCGACGTGGACCGGGCGGGCCAGTTCCGCGCCATCAAGGACATCAACCTGGAGATCCGGCGCCTGAACCTGGCCGCCTACGCGCCGCTGCGCTACGTGCTGCCGCACAAGCAGGCCGCCTACGACGCCAAGTACAGCACCGAGATCCGGGGCGGCGAGAGCTTCTTCCGGCAGGCCGACCGCGAGGAAAGCCTCATCCACCTGCTGCGGGTGAACGTGCTCAAGCGCATGGAGAGCGCGGTGTCGTCGTTCGCACTGACTCTGCAGCGGCAACTCCGCGACGTGGAGGCGGTGCTCGCGCAGATCGAGCAGCATGCCGGCCACGCTGCCAACGGCGACGGCATCGAAGAGCTGGACATCGCCGACGTGGACATCGACGACCCCGCCTTCGAGGCGCTGCTGGTCGGCCGCAAGGTCAAGGTGCTGCTGGGCGACGTGGACCTCATCCGGTGGCGTCAGGACCTGGTGGAGGACCGCAACCGACTGGACACGCTGCTGACCGCTGCCCAGCAGGTGGACGCCGCACGCGACGCCAAGCTCGCCAAGCTGCGCGAGATGGTCGAGGACAAGTGCCGCCACCCTATCAACGACGGCAACCGCAAGATCATCGTCTTCACGGCGTTCTCGGACACCGCCCAGTACCTCTACGCCAACCTGGCGCCCTGGGCCGAGGCCACGCTGGGCATCGACGCCGCCCTGGTCACCGGCAGCGCCGGCATCCAGACCACACTGCCCGGCCTGCGCAAGAGCATGAGCAGCGTGCTGTCGGCCTTCGCGCCCCGCGCCAAGGAGCGCCCGGCCGACATGGCCGGTGAAGGCGAGATTGACCTGCTGATCGCGACCGACTGCATCTCTGAAGGTCAGAACCTGCAGGACTGCGACTGGCTCATCAACTACGACATCCACTGGAACCCGGTCCGCATCATCCAGCGCTTCGGCCGGATCGACCGCATCGGCTCGCCCAACCGCAGCATCCAGCTGGTCAACTTCTGGCCGAACATCGCGCTCGACGAGTACATCAACCTGGAGCAGCGCGTCAGCGGGCGCATGGTGCTGCTGGACGTGTCAGCCACCGGTGAGGAGAACCTCATCGAGCAACAGTCCGGCGACCCGATGAACGACCTGGAGTACCGCCGCAAGCAGCTGCTGAAGCTGCAGGACTCCGTCATCGACATGGAAGACCTGAGCAGCGGGGTCTCCATCACCGACCTGACGCTGACCGACTTCCGCATCGACCTGGCCCAGTTCCTCCGTGACCATCCGGCGGTGCTGGAGGGCATGCCGCTGGGCGCGCACGCCGTCACGAGCAGCATCGACGCCGACATCGAGCCCGGCATCATCTTCTGCCTGCGGGCCGAAGGTGCCGGGGCAAGCAAGGCTCCGGCTGGCGCGGGATCTGGCGACTACCCACTGGCGCCGATATACCTAGCCCATGTGGGCGACGACGGCACCACGGTGCTCGCCTACCCTCAGGCCAAGCGCATCCTGGACCGCCTCAAGCGCCTGGCGCTGGGCCGCGAGCTGCCCGACCTGGGCGCCAGCAGCCGCCACGACAAGCTGACCCACCAAGGCGAGGACATGCGGCACGCCCAGAAGCTGCTGGCCTCGGCCGTGGCTTCAGTGGTCGGCAAGGCCGAAGAGCGCGCCGTCGCCAGCTTGTTCTCGCCCGGCGGCACGCATGCCATGAAGGGCGAGTTCGCCGGGGCCGGTGACTTCGAGGTGCTGGCATTCATGGTGGTCCTGCCTGCTGACGCGGGCAGAGGCCCGAAGAACGAACACTCAGACAAGGACAGGTGAAGCATGTCCAACGCAAAGCTACTCAGACAGTTGATCAAGGCCGGCATCGAGGGGGACTCCGACAGCTTCAAGGCTGCCTCGGAGGCCGTCATCCGTGAAGAGCGCGAGAAGAAGCACCACCTGCTGGCCAACGACCTGGAACGCCTGCTGTACGGCGAACGGTCCAACGCTGGCCGGGGCCACCTGCGCCTGCTGCCCGCCAAGGAGCTGCCCATCAACAAGGACAGCGGCCTAGCCCTGGTGGAAGAGCGGCCAGCCGTGCGCGACGAGACCGACATCGTGCTGGGCGACGGCGCGCAGTCGGCGCTGGACGAGGTGCTGATGGAGCACCGGCGCGGCGACGTGCTGCTGGCGCACGGCCTACAACCGGCCCAGCGCCTGCTGTTCTGCGGGCCGCCTGGCTGCGGCAAGACGCTGGCCGCCGAGGTCATCGCCAGCGCGCTGGAACTGCCGCTGGTGGTCGTTCGCCTGGACTCCGTCATCTCCTCTCTGCTGGGCGAGACCTCAGCCAACTTGCGCAAGGTCTTCGACTACGTGTCGGCGCGTCCCGTGGTTGCGCTCTTCGACGAGTTCGATGCCCTGAGCAAGGATCGCGGCGCCAGCGATGACCACGGTGAGCTGAAGCGCTCCGTCAACGCCGTGCTGCAGATGATGGACGGGTACCGAGGCCCGAGCATCCTGATTGCGACGACGAACTACGAGACCCTGCTCGACAAGGCAGTGTGGCGTCGCTTCGACGAGGTCATTCGCTTCGAGCCCCCGAACCTGGAGCAGGCCAAGCGCCTGCTGGCCCTGAAGCTGTCCGGTGTGCGCCGGAACTTCGAGACCGACGACTCGAAGATCGCCGCGCTCTTCAAGGGTCTGTCCCACGCCGACATCGAGCGCGTGCTTCGCCGCGCCGTCAAGGACATGGTCCTGTCCAACCGTGAGTTCCTCGCCAAGGCCCACCTAGAGGCTGCGCTGGCGAAGGAATACCAACAACCCCACTGAGTGGCCTAGGGAGGCAACTGGATGGCATATGAGCACCTGCGACTAGAAAAAGAGTCTCCTGTCACCGACCGGCATCGGCCGCGCGGCTTCGGCGCACCAGCGCCTGCGGACCCAAGAGGCCACGGCAACGCGCTGCTGCGGAGCTTTCGCGCCGTGCGCGAGGTGGCGGCGAATGAGGACCTCGGTGGCTTTGACGACCGCAAGCTGCTGAAGATCCGCCTGCGCGAAGGCGAGCGGCAGCTTCCCGACTTCGGCCTGATAGACGGCCTGGAGGTTGTCAGCCAGGAGGGTCACGAGGTCGTCCTCGCGTTTGCCACTGCAGCAGCCCTGAACCTCGTTGAAGAGCGGCTTGCGACGCTGGCGCGCGAAGGGCGCGTAACGCGGGCTGCGCTTCTGTTCGTCATCGGAGGCTTCGAGCACTGGACCCCCGAGGACCGGACCGGTGCAGCCTTGGCCGAACAGGGCCTTCCCCTGGAAGGGCCGTGCACCCTCGATGTCGAGCTATGGCCGCAGGACCTGCCAGCTCGCCGGCAGTCCACGATGGAGTCCTTCACGGCCTTCGCCAGGGAGCAAGGCGCGGAGATTCTGGACCAGGTCACGTCCCCATCCTTGCTCATGGTCCGGTTGCGCTGCAGCCGCGAGGCAGCGGAACAGGTGCTTCGCTACCGCGATGCGCGAACAGTCGACCTGCCGCCCCGCTGGGGCTTGGCCGTTGGCACAGTCACGGCGGACGTGAACCGCTTCCCTCAACCGGCCCAGCCAGGGGCGGATGCTCCACGGATCGCTGTGCTGGACTCTGGGCTGGTGACCGGACAACCGCTGCTTGCCCCCGCCGTCGGACACGCACAAGGCTATGTCCTGCCGCACCGCAGCCCGGACGACGCTGACCCGTGGCATGGCACTTCAGTGGCGGGCCTTGCGCTCTACGGCGACATCGAGTCCGCCATCGAAGGCGGCGGCTTCATTCCCAGCCTGTTCGTTGTGTCGGGACGCGTGTTCAACCACGATGGCGACGACCAGACCGAGTTCGTGGAGAACGCAGTCGAGCGCGCCGTGCGAGACCTACACGCCGCGTTCGGCTGCAAGGTCTTCAACCTCAGCTATGGCGATCTCAACAAGGTCTATGACCTTGGGCATGTGCGCGGCCTTGCCTACACGCTTGACCGGCTATCGCGTGAACTTGGCGTGCTGTTTGTGGTGTCTACCGGCAACCTGACCGCCGATGGCATGCCGGCTGATCCGCTGGCGAACTATCCCGACTACCTGCTCCAAGAGCATGCACGGCTGCTTGATCCCGCCACAGCGCTGAACGCTGTGACTGTGGGCGGCATTGCACGGCACGAGGCCACGCGAGGCCAACAGGTACGCCCCCACCTCATCGACGACAGGCCCATCGCCCGCGCAGGACACCCCTTCCCTCTGACTCGCTCGGGTCCGTCCATCAACGGTGCCATCAAACCTGATTTCGTCGAGCATGCGGGGAACCTGGCCGTTGTTCAGCTGACTCGCCGCACGACCCATCGAGGCCTGGGCGTCGTCACCACCAACGGCGGCTTTGCAGCCGGCGCAGCCTTCAGGGAAGAGATCGGAACCAGCTTCGCCGCGCCGGCCGTTGCCCATCGAGCTGCCAAGTTGCTGCGCCGCGTGCCCAACGCCAGCCATAACCTGCTGCGTGCACTCTTGGGCGCGCACGCTGGATGGCCATCGCCATCGGTGTCCCTGCTCAACCCGAACAACAATGCCGAGGGTTGCGAGAAGCTGACTCGCCTGGTGGGCTACGGCTGCATCAACGACGACGCGCTGGAGCAGTCACTCGACGCCGTCGTATCGCTGATCTGCGAAGAGCAGATCGGCAACGACCGGTGCCAGTTCTACGCGGTACCAATTCCGGATGAATTTTGGGACGGCCGTCGGCGCACCCGTGAAGTGACCGTTGCACTGGCCTACAGCCCCGTAGTGCGAACCACGCGGCTGGACTACCGGATGACCAAGCTGAAGTTCAGCCTGGTGGTGGCCAACAGCCTTGACGAAGTGGCGGCGGCGTTCCGGCACAACCGCGACGAGGGGATGCCCGAGCGTGACTACAACCGCTGGCTGTCCAGCACAGCACGCCAAGCTGGCACGCTGCAGGTGTCCCGTTGGACCTTCAAGCAACGACCACCAGGACAGCTTTTCATCGTCGTGACCCGCCAAGACGCGCCCTGGTCCATCGTCAACGACGACCTGGAGCCCTACGCGCTGTGCGTCAGCATCGCCGACCGGGACAACCTCGATTCGCGGCTGTATGCCCAGGTGCAGGCACTACTCAGAGCCCGAGTCGAGCAACGTGCGCGTGCACGAGTCGGGGGCTGACCGTGCTGGGTACTGCCGAGCTGGTCGAAGCCCTGCGTCTGCCCGTGTCGTGCCGGGTCGACCAGCGCGTGCCCAAGAAGATGCTGGCCGAGCACGGCGCGCCGACGGCGGCCGACCGGCGCCTGCTGACCGACGGCATCGAGGAGCTGCAGTGGATCGCCGCGCTGAAGCCCGGCACCGTGGCCATCCCCGAGCACCGTGCAGACGGGCGCGAGTACCTGGAAGTGGCCGTGCTCAGCGTGCAGGTGCGTGCCACGCATGGCAAGGCATCGCAGTGGCTGCGGTTGGCCGAGCTGGTGCACCGGGCAGTGCCCTACCCTGTGCTGCTGATCCAGACACTGGTGGCGAGTGCCACAGCAACGCACCATGACGGGCCGCCACCGGCCCCGGCGCAGCTCACCCTCAGCCTGGCCCACAAGCGCGCCGCACAGAACGAGGCGGGCAAGACGGTGCTCGATGGCGAGCTGGTCCGCTCCGAGCTGCTTGGACCCGCCCCCGGCGCAGCACCCGTGACGGGCCCGCTGCTGGAGGCGATGGCCCTGGACCGCCAGCCGCATCAAGACCTGATGGCCCTGTACCAGGGCTGGATGGACTGCCTCACCGCTGCGGAGGCTGCCCGCCTGACCGGGAACTTCCGCCTGCCCAACTGCCCCACCGCAGCCGCCGCCCAGCGTGACGCGCTGCGAGCCTGCCAACGACTGGAACAGGAAGCGGCACGCCTGCGAAGCCAGGCCGCCAAGGAACGACAGATCGCCAAGCAGGTGGACCTGAACCTGGCGCTCCAGCGCCTGCAGGCCGACCTGAACGCGGCCCGTGCGCAGCTGTGACGCGCGCACCCCAACAAGCAAGAACGACCGAATGAAAGACCCGAAGATGCAGAAGATCGAAGCGGCCAGCCCGGAGGCCCAATCCGCCAACTTGGTGGCTGACAACGTGGCCCAGCTGAAGGCCCTGTTCCCCGAGTTGGTGACCGAAGGGCCGAACGGCCCGGCCGTCAACCTGGACGTGCTGAAGGCGCTGGTGGGCGACGCGACGGTGACCGATGCCGAGGAGAAGTACGGCCTGAACTGGCACGGCAAGCGTGCCGCGCGGCAGCTGGCTTTGACGCCCAGCACCGGCACGCTGCGCCCGTGCCCGGACGAAAGTGTGGATTGGGACATCACGAAGAACCTGATGATCGAGGGCGACAACCTCGAAGTGCTGAAGCTGCTGCAGAAGAGCTACGCCGGCAAGGTAAAGCTGATCTACATCGACCCCCCGTACAACACGGGCAAGGACTTTGTGTATCCAGACAGCTTTCAGGACAGCATCCGGAACTACCTGGAGTTGACGGGGCAAGTAGAGGGTGGACGAAAGACTAGCAGCAATACTGAGGCAAGCGGGCGATTCCACACCGATTGGCTGAACATGATGTACGCGCGTTTGCGCGTTGCCCGGACGTTGCTTCGGCCGGACGGCTATCTGCTATTGAGTATTGATGACACTGAGTTCGCAAGCGTCCGGCAATTGCTTGCCGAACTTTTTGGCGAGGAATGCCTGATCGGCTCGCTCATTCACCAGCGCGCAAAGGGTGGCGGTCAAGCGCGCCACATCGTCAAGGGACATGACTACATATTGGTCGTGGCCCGCGATGCGGAGAAGTGTGCGCCGCTCAGGCGCGACAAGGTGGTGCAGGGCCGCACTCAGTTCATCGACGGAAAGGAGTTCTTGATTGACGACGATGTGGTGCGCAAGCAGTTCGGGAAGTATGACAAGAGTGACGGTGATAGACGCTGCTTCTATGAACAACTTGAAAGCTACAAGGGTGTCGAGAAGAAGCTCGAGATCGACCAAAAACTCGCCTCGGGAGAGTACTTCCTCGAGAAGTGGGAAAATGGAATGCATGCCATCTGCCGCAGGATCGCGCTTGACGAGGCGAGCTCGAAACTCTATTCAATCGTCAAGGTCCTCTCAGAAGAAGGTAAGAAAGACCTTGAGAGCCTTCAGCTTGCCGAGGTCTTTTCGTATCCGAAGCCAGTCGAACTAATCTCGCAACTAATCCGAGCTGCCACGTCTGGTGATGACTGCGTACTTGACTTCTTCGCGGGATCCGGCACTACCGCTCACGCAGTAATGGCTCAGAACGCACTTGACTCGCACTCACGTCGCTTCATCTGCGTACAGCTTCCTGAGCCCCTAGACCCGTCTGACAAGGCGCAGAAGGCAGGGGCTGCCCTCTGCGAAGAGCTGAAGAAGCCACGCAACATTGCGGAGCTGACTAAAGAACGCATCCGTCGCGCTGCCGAGAAGGTGAAGGCCGAGAACCCGCTGTTTGGTGGCGACTTCGGCTTTCGCGTCTTCAAGTTGGACTCGTCCAACATCCGCGCTTGGAACCCAGCGGCAGACGGCATGGCTCAGACCCTGCTGGCTCACGCTGAACATCTTCTGCCGGGCCGCACGGACGACGACGTTCTGGCCGAACTTCTGCTGAAGCTCGGTCTTGACCTTTGCGTGCCAACGCAGGCCCGAGCTGTCGCTGGCAAGCAGCTCCGGAGCGTTGCTGGGGGCGTGCTCATCGCTTGCCTGGATCCACAGATTCAGGCAAGCGATGTCGAGCCCCTCGCTCAGGGCATCATTGCCTGGCACAAGGAGCTGGCCCCGGCCGGCGACACGACCTGCGTGTTCCGAGACAGCGCCTTCGCGGACGACGTGGCCAAGACCAACTTGGCCGCGATCCTGGAGCAGAACGGCATCGCCAACGTGCGCAGTCTGTGAGGCCGATGCCATGAAGCTTCACTTCGAGCCCAACCTGGACTATCAGCTCCAGGCCATCGAGTCGGTCTGCGACCTGTTCCGAGGGCAGGAGATCTGCCGGACCGAGTTCACCGTCACCATGAAGCTGCCCGACCAGCAGCTGACGCTGGGCGTGGCCGACACCGACAAAGGCCTGGGCAACCGCCTGACCCTGGTGGATGACCAGCTGCTGGACAACCTGCGCAGCGTGCAGCTGCGCAACGGCCTGGCGCCGTCGAACACGCTGGCGTCGGGCGACTTCACGGTCGAGATGGAGACCGGCACCGGCAAGACCTACGTCTACCTGCGCACGATCTTCGAGCTGAACAAGCGCTACGGCTTCACCAAGTTCGTCATCGTGGTGCCGTCGGTGGCCATCAAGGAAGGCGTCTACAAGTCGCTGCAGATCACCGAGGAGCACTTCAAGAGCATGTATGCCGGCGTGCCGGTGGACTTCTTCCTGTACGACTCCAGCAAGCTGGGCCAGGTGCGCAACTTCGCCACCAGCGCCACCATCCAGATCATGGTGGTGACGGTGGGCGCCATCAACAAGAAGGAGGTGAACAACCTCTACAAGGACAGCGAGAAGACTGGCGGGGAGAAGCCCATCGACCTGATTCGCGCCACGCGGCCCATCGTCATCGTGGACGAGCCGCAGAGCGTGGACGGCGGCCTCAGCGGCGCCGGCAAGGCCGCGCTGGACGCCATGAACCCGCTATGCACCCTGCGCTACTCGGCCACCCACGCCAACAAGCACCACATGGTGTACCGGCTCGATGCGGTGGACGCCTACGAGCGCAAGCTGGTCAAGCAGATTGAGGTGGCAGCGGCCACCATCGAGGACGCCTTCAACAAGCCATTTCTCCGCTTCTTGGCGCCGGTCTACCGGGGTAAGACTCTGGTCGGTGCCAAGGTCGAAGTCGATGCACTCATTGGAGGGACCGTCCGTCGGGTCACAAAGGAGGTCCAGCCCTACGACAAGCTGGATCAGGCGACGGGGCGACCGATCTATGCCGAAATGACGATCGGCCCGGAGATTACTGGCAAGAAGGGGGAGGAGCTGCTTGAACTTCGCTTCCCAGGAGGCGAGAAGTATCTCCAAGTCGGGCAGGCGTATGGCGACGTTGACGCGCTCGCCGTGCAGCGCGAGATGATCCGGCGGACCATCAAGGAGCACCTGGAGAAGGAGAAGCTGCTTCGGCCCAAGGGCATCAAGGTGCTGTCGCTGTTCTTCATCGAGTCGGTGGCGCGCTACCGCCAGTACGACAAGGACGGCAACCCGGTGAAGGGCGACTACGCCCGCATCTTCGAGGAAGAGTACCGGCGCGCGGCCAAGCTGCCGGCGTTCCAGAGCCTGTTCGGCGAGGTGGATCTGGCGCAGGAGGCCGCCGCAGTGCACGACGGCTACTTCTCGATCGACAAGCAGGGCCGCTGGGCTGACCCCGAACTGGACAAGGAAGGCGGCCTGAAGAACGAGACCAGCCGCGCCGACGCCGAGCGCGGCTACAACCTCATCATGAAGGAGAAGGAGAAGCTGCTCACCTTCAGCACGCCGCTGAAGTTCATCTTCTCCCACTCGGCCCTGAAGGAAGGTTGGGACAACCCCAACGTCTTCCAGATCTGCGCTCTGCGCGAGATGGGCAGCGAGCGCGAGCGACGCCAGACCCTGGGCCGGGGCCTGCGCCTGTGCGTCAACCAGGACGGGCAGCGCGTCTACGGGCACGACGTGAACAGGCTGACGGTGATTGCCACTGAGTCGTACCAGGAGTTCGCCGACCAGCTGCAGAAGGAGATCGAGGCCGACACGGGCATCCGCTTCGGCGTCGTCGAGCAGCACCAGTTCGCCACCATCGCCATCACCACGCCCGACGGCAAGGTGGCCCCGCTGGGCGTGGACCAGTCGAAGGCGCTGTGGGATCACCTGCGCGCGGCGGGCCACATCGACACCAAAGGCAAGGTGCAGGATTCGCTCAAGATCGCCCTCAAGGAAGGCAAGCTCGCGCTGCCGGACACCTTCGAACCCTACCGCGCCCAGGTGGCCGAACTCCTGCGTCAGGTGACCGGCCGCGTGGAGGTCAAGAACCGCGACGAGCGCGAAACGGTGCCGCTGCGCAAGGGTGCCGATGGCAAGGCCGTCGTGCTCAGCGACGAGTTCAAGGCCCTGTGGGACCGCATCAAGTACAAGACGACGTACCGCGTGCAGTTCGACAACGCCAAGCTCATCAGGGAGTGCACCGCAGCCCTGACGAAGGACCTGCACATCTCGCGCGCACGGCTGCAGTGGCGCAAGGCGGACATCGCGATCGGCAAGGTCGGCGTGGAGGCCACGGAGGTGGCTGGCGCTTCGACCGTGGTGCTGGACGAGGCCGACATCGAGTTGCCCGACCTGCTGACCGATCTGCAGGACCGGACCCAGCTGACCCGCCGCACCCTAGTGAAGATCCTGACTGAGTGCGAGCGCTTGGACGACTTCAAGCGCAACCCGCAGCAGTTCATCGAGCAGGCGGCCGAGATCATCAACCGCTGCAAGCGCAAGGCGCTGGTCGATGGCATCCGCTACGAGCGGCTGGGCGACGACGCGTACTGGGCGCAGGAGCTGTTCGAGACGGAAGAGCTGACAGGCTACCTGACCAACATGCAGCGCGACACGAAGCGATCGATCCACGAGCACGTGGTCTACGACTCCACCACCGAGCGTGACTTCGCCGGTGAACTGGAGAAGGACGACAGCGTGGTGCTCTACGCCAAGTTGCCTGGCTGGTTCAAGGTGCCTACGCCGCTGGGTACCTACAACCCGGACTGGGCCGTGCTGCTGAACAAGGACGGCATCCAGCGCCTGTACTTCGTGGTCGAGACCAAGAGCAGCCTCTTCACAGACGACCTGCGCAACAAGGAGAGCGCCAAGATCGAGTGTGGCCGGGCGCACTTCAAGGCACTGGCGGTCGGCGAGAACCCGGCCCGCTATGTGGTGGCGCGCTCCTTCAACGACGTGCTGTCCGCCGCCGGAGGCTGATCTCGTTGGCGCAGCGTCTTCGGTTCCTGCTGGATACGAACGTCCTGATTCCCCTGCAGGACTCGTATCAGGTTTTGGAGCAGAACCTGGCCAACTTCGTGCGCCTGGCGGGGGTGGGCGGTCATCAGCTGCTGTACCACCCGGCCACGGTGGCCGATTTCGAGCGTGACACGAACGCAGAGAGGCGAGCACGAAACCTTCAGCGTGTTCGCCAGTACGACGCCCTGCAGCAGCCCGCACCATGCCCGTGGAACACGAGCGCGACAAGCGCCAACGACGCATGCGACAACGAGATCCTGTACGCCCTGGAGTGCGACGCCGTCCACGCACTGGTCACTGAAGACCGCGGCATCCATGCCAAGGCCGGCGCACGCAATCTGGGTGATCGGGTCTACACGATCCAGACGGCGGAAGACTGGCTCCGGCGGCTTCACGAGCCAAGGCTCGTCGTACTGCCGAACATTCAGGACGTACCGCTTCACAGCCTGACTCCGCTGCTTGCCTCGAATTTCTTCGACAGCCTGCGGGCCGGCTATGCGGGTTTCGACGATTGGTTTCGGCGCAAGGCCCGCGAGAACCGCATGGCGTGGGTTTACCGAGACGGCGGTACCGACTTGGCCGCCATCTGCGTCTACGCCGTGCAGGCGGACGAGGTCATCAACGACGAGGGCACCCGGCTGGAGGGCGCCTCGCTGAAGCTCTGCACGTTCAAGGTCGGAGAGACCGTGCGTGGCAGGAAGATCGGCGAGCTGTTCCTCAAGGCGGCATTCCGGTACGCCACCGAGAACGCGTGCGAGCACGTGTTCATCCATGCCAATGCGGACCGCCACGACTACCTGATCCGCATGCTGCGGGACTTCGGCTTCAAAGAGCGGGGGTCGTACCAGGGGGATCTGGTCCTCGTCAAGAAGCACCCGCGGTCCCCGCCAGACGCTTCGGTAGCCCAACCGCTGGAGTACGCCCAACAGTTCTTCCCGCACTACCGGCGCGATCCTGCTGTTCGGAAGTTCCTGATACCCATCCAGCCCCAGTTCCACGCCGAGTTGTTCCCCGACTACAGCGCCGTGCAGCGGAACCTCTTCGGGACCAGCGGCAGCGTGGGCAACGCAATCAAGCTGGCCTACCTGTGCCATGCGCAGACGAAAGCGATCTCCGCCGGCGACGTGGTTCTGTTCTACCGCACGGGCGATGAGAAGGCCGTCACCTCGGTCGGCGTCGTCGACCGCTTCGAGATGCTGACCGACGCCGCCCGCATCGCCAGCTTGGTCAGTCGGCGCACGGTGTATGGCATCGATGAGATCAATCGCATGGCGGCGAGCCTGACGAAGGTGATTCTGTTCCGCTTGGTCGAGCACCTGCCCAGACCCGTCACATACGACCAACTGCTCAGCCAGCGCGTGGTGAGCGGCCCCATTCAATCCATCCGTCAAGTTCCCGATGAGTCCTTTCTCCGAGTCCTCGCCGCCGCCGGGCGCTAGGGCTGTCCTCCTGTCAGTCAAGCCGCGGTACGCCGACCAGATCGTCGATGGCACGAAGCAGGTCGAGTTCCGGCGCATCTGGGCTCACGAGCCCGTGCACTGGATCGCGATCTACAGCAGCAGCCCCACCCAGAAGATTGTCGGGCTCGTGGAGGTCGAGTCCGTCGTCGCGGCTTCGGCGTCGACGCTCTGGACGCTGAACGGTAGCCGGGGCGGAGGCTTGACGAGGACCGAGCTGCGCAGCTACTTTTCGGGCAAGGCCACGGGCTACGCGGTCATGCTGGGGCGAGTGTTGAGGCCGAAGGTGCCCATCGAACCTTCGAAGATCGTTCAGGGGTTTCGTGCGCCTCAGTCCTTCAGGTACCTGACCAACGCCGAAGTGATGCGTCTCTCCCGGAGCTTCAAACCGTGACGGTGCTTGTGGCTGGCGCACATGGCGTCGGCAAGACGTTTCTTGCGAGGCCAGCGGCCGAGCGGCTTGGGTTTCGCTATGCGACGGCAAGCCAGCTGATTCGCGAAGAGCGAGGCCACGCCACCTGGACCGAGACGAGGCAGGTCACGCAGATTGACGAGAACCAGGTTGCGCTCATCAGGGCGGTTGCGCGAATACTGGACGGTGGCGAACAGCTCCTGTTGGACGGGCATCTGATCCTTCGGAGTCGCCCCAACGAGCACCAGCGCTTGGCCAGCTCGGTTTTTCGCGACCTTCGGTGTCGGCGCGTCATCATCTTGACTGCACCTGTCGACGTGCTCTGGAGCCGATTGAAGGCGCGTGGCGACGACACTTGGACGGCAGAGGAGCTTGCTGCGTTCAGTGAGGCCGAGATGAGCCATGGCGCTGAAGTCGCTGCACAGCTGGGCATCGACGTGGTCATCCTGCATTCGCCGCGAGGCGATGACTTCGATGCCGCGGTGATGGGATCGTCCTGACTCGACTCGAGCTGCCAGCCGCTCGAGAGCCTTGATCGATGCTATTCCGTGGCGGCGATGGCCGCCCGGCCGTGCATCAGCGGCGGCGGAAAGGCAGGCATCGCACCTGTTGATGGGTTCCAGACCCAGGTTGTAGCGGGCGTGTTCGATGTCTGGGTGTCTTGGTGGCGATCTTCGAGGCCAGCCGTCGTCAGAAACAGGAACTCCGGACTGCTACCGCAATCGGTCAGTGCCGCGGTAGCGACGGCGATGTGCTTGCTGAGGTTGTAGCGAAGGCCCTTCACGAACGATCGTCCGTCCGACACCAGCCGATCCAGAAGCAGCTGCTCGTAGCTGTCGTCAATCGGTAACCAGCACCGCGTCACCGGCATCAGCGACAGTTCCACGATAGTTGGAACGCCCGACGAGGCCACGGTGAAGGTCGCAATCATCACCATGTGGATGTCGTCGCTGGCGCCCCACAACGCCAGCTCCGCCTCGAAGCGCCGCCCGAGCCGCCGGTAGAGCTGCTCGTCGATGGCGAAGGCCTGGTCGGGCATATGCTTGACCACCGCCTTGAAGGCGTAGCGCGCGGGCACGATCTCCTTGACCTCGCCGATCAGCAGCATCAGGCTATGTGCCTTCCCGGGCACTGCTGTCGCGCGCTTCCACTGCGCCAGACGCCGCGCGTTGATCACCTCTCGCTCGTCGATGGAGAACGGCTCCGGCACATAGAGCCGGGCGCGCAGTGCGTCGCCGTGCGCGTGCATGTGCTCCGCAGCCTGAAGCAGATGCCTTCGCACCGTGCCCCAGGTCCTCTTGCCAGCGAAGCCGGGATGCCAGCGCGTCAGCTCGGCCTGGTCCCAAAGGTAGTGCAGCAGGCCGCGCAGCGAGAGCCTGGCGCCATCGCTGGCGACACTGTCGCTGTCACCGCCAGCCGGCGGCAACTGCGACCGGCCCGGCAACTTGCTCAGCGGGAAGTCCAGCCTGAGAGTCGTCTCGCCGGTGGCCGGGTCCTCGGTGATCGCGCTGCCCAGCACTTGCCCCAGGCCGGAGAACTCGGCGGGCGGTTCGTAGGACGGGCAGTCGGGTGCGTGGTGGCTTCCCGTGTCCGGCATGCGCTTGACGATGTAGCCCTCGCCGAGGCGCGCCACGTACATCTCGACGCCTTCGACCAGGCACATGCAGCGGGGGCGTTGGTGGGCCGCGTGGGCGTCGGCGACGGCATCTGCGAACCCTCGAGCCCCGATCTCGAAGCGCCGGCCCGCGATCTCGTAGACCGCAGCCGGTGCCGTGATGCCCTGAGCCGAAGTTTCCACGGGCGTGGCCTCATCGCACGGGTGCCGGCGCGGCGCGGTCGCGCGTGCGCTGCATCTCGGGCGTGGGGACGACGACCGGGCGCTGCGACGGTGCAGTCTTGTCGTAGACCTTGACCTTGGGCACTTGGCCGTCGCGGATGCGCTGTGCGAGCTTCTCGGTCGCGGCGGCCATCACGGCCGCGCGCTGCTCCTCGGGCACCTTCTTGGCGACGAGCACCGCCTCGATGGCGGCGAGCACGGCCTTGCGGCCGCCGCTGCCGCGGGCGGATGCCTTCTCGGCTGGCGCTGCAGCAGCACCGCTGCTCGCATCCCGGGCCGGCTCGATGCGATTGACCTGGCGCGCCTCGCGCTCGCGCTTGAGCACTTCCAGGTCACCGGGGTTCGGCTCGTAGCCCAGGGTCTTCACGCCGCGCACCGAGGCCTCGAGCCAGACCATGCGCTTGAAGTCCTCGTTGCCCGAGACGCGCAGCGCCTTCCAGTTGCGCGCCTCGGCCACGTCGACCATGGAGCGGGCGACCGAGGGGCTGTTGGTGTCGGTGGCCAGGCGGAAGGTCGACTCGGTGAAGGCCACGCGCGAGGTGTCGCCGCGGAAACGGTACTCGGTGCGGCCGATGGTCACGTCGCCCATCGTCACCGGAGCGCGCTTGATGATGTAGCGGTCCATCAGCGCCGCTTCGAGGCGCGCGACGAGCGCGGCATGTTCGGCCTGGGCGTCGATCTTTGCGACAGCCTTGGCGTCGACCTGCTCCGGTTGCGCCGTGGCCTTGCTCGACCCGGTTGCCGGGCCGGTCCTCGCGGCCTCAGGCACCTCGTCGCGCGCCGGACCCGGGTCCAGCGGGCGCTCGGGCGGCGCCGGACGCTGCTCGCCGTGTTGCCACGCGCCGTCGACCTTCTGGATCGGTGTGCGCCTGCCATCCTCGGCAACGGCGACGAAGCGCGTGCTGCCCAGCTGGTCCGCCTTGGCGACCATCTCGGGAAAGGTGTTCGCGCGGTAGGTCACCTCGGCGAAGGGGTCTCGCAGCTCGTAGCGTTCGCCGGGTTCCGGCTCCGGCGTCTGGAACTTCGCAATGGCCACCGGCGCACGGTTCGCGGGCTCGACGGTGCCGCCCTGGGTCGGTGCGGCCTGGCGGACGGGGGAGCTGTCTGCATCCATGGTGACCTCGCGATGTTGGGTGAGATGGAACCTCAGGGCTGGGCGACGGCTGCCGCAGTCAGCGCAACCGGCAGCGCGCGATACAACTCGATCTCGACGCGGCGGTTCAGGCCGCGACCTCCGGCGCTGGCGTTGTCGGCCACATGGTCGCCGGCAGGTTGGTAGGTGGCGCGGATCCGGGCCGGATCCACGCCCGCGGCCACCAGGTAGTCGCGCACCGCCGCCGCCCGCTCGCGGGCGATGCGGCTCTCGGCCGGTGCGTCGGTGGTGCCATCGGTGCGTCCGCGTAGAAGGACCAGCGGAGATGCCTTCGCATCTTCGACAAGGGCCGCAGTGACATCGGGCGGGATGGCCACGCGCGTGCTGCCGAAGTCGAACCGTACGGTGAAGACACTGTTGGCCTTGACCTGCTGGGCGGCCGGCGCCTGCATGGCGGCCAGGAGCTGCTGGCGCGCCGCCATGTTGGCCAGCGTGGCCGCGGTGGTCTCCGCGATCCGGCTGGACTCGTTGGCCAGGATGCGGGTGTTCTGCAGGTCGTTCTTGCAGACCTGCAGTTCGACGGCCATCTGGGAGTTGACGGGTCGCTTCTGCGACTCATCGACGGTCGGTGGCTTTGGCGGCGAGCTGCAGGAGGCGAGGACCAGCAGCCAGGGGATCATTGGGGTGGTGTTGCGCATGGCAGGTCTCCCACGTTCTCAAGGCAAGAGTTGGGTCTCAGGCGGGCTGGGCTCACTGCTCGGCGCTGAGTCGATGTCGGCGTCCAGTGCCGCTACGTCAAGCGTCATCAAAGCCGGCTCGCTCTCGTCGAGCAGTACACCGTCTTCGTCGGCTGCGGGCTCGATCGCTCCGCCGATGCCCGGGATGCCTGGCGCACCCTTGTCGAAGAAGCTCAGCAACTCGTCGGCGACCTTGTCCGGCGGGCCTTCGAAGGAATCCGGCAGCAGCGTGTGGTCGTGCGCCAGCGCCTCCAGGTTCAAGGTCTGCCCCGCCGGCAGTTCGTCGTCGGAGTAGCGCCAGCGTGCTTGAACGCGCGCCACATGGAGGTCCATGTTCATGCGCGGCACCACCGGCGCCGGCCGCAGGCGCGAGGTGAAGGCCTTGTCGCGGTAGTAGCGGATCTTCTCGCCCAGGATCGGCTTGCAGTTCTCGAAGATCACCACCAGGCGCTCGCTGCCCAGTTCCTTGAACTCCTGCGGCAGCAGCAGCGCGCGGCGCTGTTCGCTCTCGTTGCGACTGACGGTGCTGGAGCCGTGGCCGTTGAAGGACCGGCTGCGCCCGCGCGACGTGGCGCGCTCGGTGAAGTGGCCGAGCATGGCGCTGTACTCGTCGGCGTCGCGCTGCTCGCGCGGCGCGTAGAGGATCTGCAGGCCGTGGTTGGTGGCGAAGGTGCGGGCCTCCTTGTCGCCGTAGACCGCATCCAGCTGCGACATGGCCTGCACCACGGTCAGCAGGCGCAGGTTGTAGCCGGCCAGGAACGCGGCAGCGCTGGTGATGACGCCGACGCGGCCCATCGCCGTAAACTCGTCGTTGACCAACAGGCACTGCACTTTCAGCGTCGGGTCCTGCTCGGGCAGGGCCTGCGTGTTCAGGCTGACGAGCTGCGAGAAGAACAGGTTCAGCAGCGGCCGGGCGTTGGCCAGCCGGTTCGGCGGGATGCGCACGTAGACCGACATGCGGCGGCGGCGCACGTCCTCGAGCCGGAAGTCATCGGCGCTGGTGGCCGCATCGACCACCGCATCGGCAAAGATCGTCAGCGGCGCATTGAAGGTCGCGACCACGCTGGACAGCGTGTTTTCCGAGTTCGACAGTAGGCGCTGCAGGGCATCGACGCACTCGTCCGAGAGTGGATTGCCTTCCTCCCGACGCTGCGTGATCAGGCCGCTCAGGTGGTCCTTCAGCGGCCGGCCCTTGCCCGAGGACTGTCGCAGCATCTCGCCGATGGTGCGGGGGAGCGAAGGGGTTTCGAGGAGGACGAGGCCCAGGCCGAGGAACAGGTTCCGCGCCTGGTCGTTGAAGAAGGCTTCGGACGAGGTGCCGCCGCCGTCGTTGGGGAAGAAGACCTGGCCGATGGTGAGCAGATCGCCCACGCGGTGCAGCGGGCTGGAGCGCACGACGGTCAGCGGGTTCCAGCGATGGCTGCGCGCGTCTTCGTCGAAGGGCGAGAAGGCAAAGACCGCCTGCCCGTGCGCGGCGCGGTAGCCGGCCGTGATGTCGTAGTTCTCGCCCTTGATGTCGAGCACCACGACGGAGTCGGGCCAGTTCAGCAGGTTTGGGATCACGACCCCAACCCCTTTCCCGCTGCGGGTGGGCGCCGACAGCATCACCGAGAGTTGGCCGGGCAGCGACAAGAACTTGCCGCGGTGGCGACCGATGAGGATACCCGGCTGCCCGTCGCCACCAGTGAGGCCCGCGCGATCGACTTCGGCTGGGCTGGCGAACCGGGCATCGCCATGCAGTGCCCGCCGTGGCCGTGCGGCGGCGACCAGGCCGGCCGGCAGCAGGATCAGCAGGCCGATCCCCGAGACGCCGATCGCGAGCTGCAGCTTCTTGCGCAGCTGGGCATCGTCGGCGTAGAGATCCCAGTAGTGGACGATGCTCGCAAACTGCGCCTGCTTCGGGTTCGCCTTGTTCAGCACCAGAAACAGCACGCCGGCCATGTAGACCGCGGCACAGGCCAGCGCGGCGTAGCCGATGACGGCGAACGCGCCCGCCGCGACCTTGCGGCCCATCGGCCACGCCGAGAACGGCAGGCCTGCGATGCTGCTCATGTCGCTGCCGCCTGCTGATCCCAGCGCCCGAGCCGCTGACGCCGGGGCTCGTAGAGGATCTCGGAGATGAAGCGCCCGCGCTCGTCACGATCGAACTGCACGATCACGTCGACGACGACGCTCAGCAGCCACTTGATCTCGTCCATGCGCAGGCCGCCGCCAGCGCCGGTCTCGCGGATCATCAGCGACATCTGCTCGAAGGCGAGCGCACAGCTGCCGGCGTGCACGCTGGTGATGCTGCCCGGGTGGCCCGAGGCCGCGAGGCGCACGAAATAGAAACACTCGTCGCCGCGCACCTCGGCCAGGAAGATGCGGTCGGGTTTCATGCGCAGGCAGGCTTCGAGTAGCGACTTGGCCGTCACACGGGCCGTGCCCTGCGCGTCCTTGCTGTAGAAGAGGTGCACCACGTTCGGGTGGTTCGGCAGCGTCAGCTCGGCCGTGTCCTGGATCGTGATCAGCCGCTCGTGCTTCGGTACCTCCTCGACCAAGCCCTTCATGAAGGTGGTCTTGCCCGAGCCGGTCTTTCCGCTGACGACGATGGTCTGGTGCTTGCGCACCGCCAGGCGCAGAAACTCGGCGTAGCGGCCGGCGTCCTTCAGCTCGACCAGTTCGCGCTCGAAGGGCAGCAGTTCTGCGTTCGGCGTGCGGGTGACGGTGGCTGTGCGCTCGAACAGGCCTTCGCGTTCGAAATCGTCTAGCCGCTTGATCAGCTGCGATGGCTTCCGCACAGTGATCGACACCGTGCCGCGCGGCACGGCCGGCGGGATGACGAACTGGATGCGTTCGCCGCTGGGCAGCGTCGCAGACAGCAACGGGCGCTCCTGGTTGACCTGCTGGTCGCAGAAGGTGGCCACGGCGGTCGCCAGCGACAGGCAGCGCTCCTGCGTCATCTCGGGCGCCGGCACGGTCTGCCAACCGCGGACCGTCTCGACGAGAAGCTCGCCGGGCCGGTTCACGCAGACCTCCAGCACGCCGGGCGCGTCGAGCTGATCGCGCAGCGGGCGCAGGAACTCGACCACCGACGTGGCGTCGCCGCACCAGCCCTCACCGAGGTCTTCGTGCTCGCAGGCGTGCTGGTTCATGGGGTGCCCTCGCGAGCCGGCGCGCCGGCCGTGGGCTTCAACTCGTACACCGACGAGAAGTCCACGTCGCGGGCGACGTAGATGCCGACGATGCCGCCCTGGTTCTGGTAGATCAGCGGCGGGATGTTGATCGTGCTGTCCAGAACCTTCTCGGCCAGCTTGCTGGTGTTGGCCGTGGTCGACGGCAGCACGATGGTGTCGGCCTGGCGATCACTGGCCTGGTTCTGGATGACCAGCTTCACCGAGTCGTCGATCAGCGACAGCAGCATGGCCGCGCCGATGCGCTCGCCCCAGCGGTTGTCGACGTAGCCGTCGATGCCGGACTCCCCGAGCTGGCCGGTGCCGGGGGAGTCGATGTCCACCGTGACGCCCAGCGGCGTGCGGATGCGGGTCCAGAGCACGGGGATGCGCACGGTCCCCGGCCGGACCGAGGCGATGCGGTATTCGCCATCCAGGTGCGAGCCGCGCTCGATCAGCAGCACCCGGCCGTCGTCACTAAAGACGTTGCGCTGCACCTGGCAGCCGACGAGGCCCGAGGTGGCGCTGATCACCTTGGTCTTCAGCGCGCACGTGAACGCTGTGCCCTTGGGCAGCGTCAGGCTGCGGTTGCCGAGCATCGAGGCGGCCACCTTCGGGGTTGCGGACCCCTGAAGCTGGCCCCCGAACAGGCCCCCTCCGGCGGCGGGCGCTCCGACGGGTGGGGTTCCCGCCATTGGAGGCCCACCGAGGAGGGCCCCCGCTGGCATGGTGCCCGTCGCCTGGCCGGTCGCCATCGCGGCGGTCTTGGTCAGGCTCTCCAGCATGCCTTGCAGTTGTCGCTGATAGGCCTGCAGGTTGCGGGACGTTACCGCGATTGGATCGTTGGGCTCGGCGATGTCGGAGGGCGACGTTCCCTCGCCAGAGGGCGCCCCGGCATCCGCCCTTCGGGTAGAGGCCCCGGGCGGTGGGAGGGCACCCGGGCGGGTGGTGACCAGCAGGACGGGGGCATCCTCAGGCGGGAGCACCTTCTGACCACCCGATGCGGGCGCCCCTGATCCGGTGCGCCGGACGCCGATGGGCTCGGCCAGTTCGTCGGCTGTGGGCGTCAGCGCCGGAATGCGCGGCGCGGTGGCTACTGCGGCGCTCGCGGTCGGGGCCGGCGGCATCTCGAGCCTGCGAGGTTCGGACGTGGCCGCGGTGGGCTTGTCCTTCACCAGCTTGGATTCCGCTTCGTCGGCCTTCTTGCCGCTGGCCGAGACTCGCTGGACCGTGTACGCAGCGACGGCGACCATGGAGCCGATCAACAGCGCCACGGCCAGCAGCCCCTTCTTCGACATCGAGACGCGCTGACGGGCCGCGACGTTGGGAATGCCGGGTTCGCCCGGCAGAGGCGAGATCGAGTTGCCGTCCGCCGCCCCATCGGCGCCCAGGCTGGGCTCGTGGTCGCGAGGGTCATGCGTCATGGTGTTGCTCCCTTCCGGGTGCCGGGCTGCGCGTTGTTGCCACCGGCATCGGCCTTGAGCACGCGTTGCACGCCGCGGACCGTGGTGCCGTCGCCAGGCGGCCGCCCATCCAGGTCGAAGGCCTCGTTCCAGAGGCCGACGACAGCCTGTCCGGCGCGCAGCATCAGCTTGCGGCTGACGCGATCGACTACCAGCAGGTCGTCTTCCATGCGGGCGTTGACGAGCGTCTCGCTGCCGTCGCCCAGAACGTGGAACACGGCTGGCACCTCGCGGTTGCCGGGGAAGCGCAGGTAGGTGAAGCGGCCGTCGTCGTAGACCAGCGTCGGCACGATGTCCTGCGAGCCGGTGCCTTCGGCGATCGAGTACTTGGTGTTCATCACCTGCGGCTTGGCCTGCAGACGCTCCGCGACGACCTGCTGGGGCGGCGGAGGCGGCGGCACCACCGGCAGTGCCACGAGCGGCACGTCCTCGCGCAGGGCGACGCGCGCAGGGGGTGCCGGACGCGGCGGTGCCTTGACCACGAGCCGGTACACCGGTGGCTTGGGATCGCCATCGGCCAGGACCACGAAGCGAAAGGTGTGCGTGCGACGGTCGGTGACCACCGCGAGGTTGTTCGCGGCGCTGGCCGAGCTCTTCGCCTTGACGAAGAGGTTGCGCCCACCGGGCTGCGCGGCCACGCACCAGGCGGCATCGGCCTTGGTGCAGTCTCCTCCAAGGCCCGCCGCGACTTCAGTGATCGACTCGTCGGGATCGAGCACCACCAGCGTCACGACACCACGCTTGACGGGTACGGTGACCACCGCGCGCGGGTCATAGACCACCTCGCGCAGGCGCGGGTCGGCGGCATCAGGTGCGGCGGTCGCGATGCCGCACAGCGCCGTGCAAGCGAACGCAGCCAGCCACGCCAGCGGCTTCATGGCTTGGCTCCCGGGCCGGCGGTGTTGATCTCGGGATCGGACCGGTAGGCCGTGACGACGAAGCCGAACGGGTTCTCGAGCCGGTCGCGTTCCTTAGCCAGCACCTTGGGCTGGTACTGGTAGACGACGCTGGCCACGTGCCGCGTGGTGACCTCGGGAAGGTTGCGATCCGTCAGGCGCACCACCTTGTCGTAGGTGACCGTCGCCTCGCCCTTGTTGCCTGCGCGCCCGGATGCGGCGAGCCGCACGCCGATGACGTTGATGCGCCAGTCCTCGGCGGCGCCGATCTTCTTCTGCAGCGCGCCATCTCCTTCGAACTGGCGGTTGTAGTCGGCGAAGACGGCCGGCACTGCCATGCGGGCCACCTGGTCGAAGTCGCGCTGCAGGAACATCCAGCTGTAGCCCTCGCGGGCCCGCACGAAGGTGGCGAGGTTGTGCTTGTCGAGTGCCTCCATCGGCGGGATGGTCTCGACGGCCAGCCGCTGCTGGATCGTGGCTTCGCCGGTGACCCGGTCGACGACGATCGGGATCTCCACCACACGGCGCAGCGGACCCTGCACGAACACCGCCGCGATGCCGATGAGGCCCAGCACCAGGCCTGCGATTGCGACCCACCAGGCTCGGCGCTCCGAGCGCTCCAGCATCAGCGCGCGATCGACTTCCCACGCGCGGTTGGCGTCGATCGTGGTCGTCTCCACGACCGCCTTGCCGGTATCGCGTGAGCGATCCGGCAATGCAGCGGCTCTTCCTGGCGTCAGGACGGCACTCATGAGGAACCTCCGTGGGGCTGCGCCGAGGGTTCGGCGCAGCGGTTCAGCGTTTGGACATCAGGGCAGGTAGTCGGCCACCTTGCCCGTACGCACGAGCATTTGGTATTGCCGCTCGCGCTCGCGCGACCGCGCGATGCGCTCCTCGCTGTCGGCCATGCCCTGCAGCATCTGCACCTGGGACATCTCGTGCGCGAGCAGCGCGTTCTCGGCGCCGATGCGAGCCTGGATCTCCTGCACCGCCTTCTGGTCGGACGTGGCGTTGATCTGGCCCATCAGCGACTGGATCTGCGAAAGGCGGCCCGCCGCCGACTTCATCGCGTCCTGCAGCAGGCCCTTCTGCTGGTACGGCTGCGCCAGCGTGGCCTGGCAGCTGGTGCGGGCGTCGCCGGTCAGGTCCATGCAGTTGTAGACCATGCCGGCGTCCCGCAGCGCCTTGGCCGTGCCGTTCAGGCCCGAGTACCCCGAGGTGTTGATCGCGTTGAGGTAGGTGTAGGCCTCGGCCGGCACGTAGTTCTTCAGCATCGGGTTGTTGAACACGTTGCCGAGGTTGCGGATGCCGTTGATGCTGTTCAGCTGGTCCTGCAACTGGGTGATCTGCTGCACCTGGTTGCTGATCTCGGTGACATCGTTCAGGACCTGCAGGATGGTCTGGATCAGGTTGGCGATGTCGATGACGGGGATGCCCTGTGCGCGGGCGCTCCCGGCACCGAGGCTTCCGGCAACGAGGACAGCGGCGGCAGCGGCCTTCAGACGAGTCTTCATCTCACGCTCCTTCAACTGGTTGATGACTACGCTCGGCCGCGGAGGGCGGCGAGCTTGTAGGCGGCGGTTCGCACCGCGCCGTAACCCTGGCGGACCACGGCGCCGGCACTGGCGGCCATGGTTCCTGCTGCGCGACCGGTGGCTGCGGCAGCGGCACCCGTGGCTTGGCCCGCCGCGTAGGGCAGGCCAGCACCGGCCCGAACGACTCCGCCGGCTGCACCTGCGGCACCGGCCCCCCGTGCGGAGGATGCCGAGCGCAGGCCCGAAACCATCATGGCGTTCTGGATCATCTGGATGCCCTGCTGGACTGCGGCGCCGCCGGTCAGGGCTGAGGCGAGGCTCGGGGCCTGGAAGCAGATGATGGCCATGAGAATCATCAGAACGCAGTAGCGCGTGGCCTCACCGAGGACGTTGAACGTAGCGCCCAGGAAGCCGCCGCCGCTTTGGATAGCAACGAATATCTGGTTTCCCATGAACGCACTCAGACCCAGTGCGAAGAAAGCGAACCAGGTCAGCACGACCGCGTTGAGGACCATCGACAGCCAGCTATCGAAGAACCGCGCCGTCGGTCTGAAGGCAAGGCAGAGGATGAACAGTGGTCCGACGGCGATCACGAACGTCAGGAAGAGCTTCGAGAGCGTGACGACAAAGAGTGCGATGCACAGGAAGACCACCGAGCCGATGGAGAAGACCACTGCGGCAAGCACAAGGTCCAGCCGGAACATGCTCGCCTCTTTCATGATGTCTGCGACCTGCGAACTGGCGTCATCGTTGAACTTGTCCAGCAGGGCATACGGCGTTGCAACCGTCGCCGGGTCGACTGCCGACGGAAGGAACGTGGACGCCACTCCCATTGCAAGAGAGTTCGCGGTGTCGGACACGTTGCTGATGTAGAAGCCGGACTGCAGCGCGAAGGCCAAGACCAATCCGATCTTGAAGACTTTCCACATGAAGGTGGGCAGCGTCTCCGAGACTTCATTCCGAAGAACTGCCCACCCGTAGAGCGCGACCCAGATCGTCATCGCACTCAACGCAATCGGTGCGATCGCAGTCATGAGCGTGGACACGACGCTCAGCACGTAGGTACTGAGCACAGCGTCAAACTGCGAACCGACCCAATTGAACATGGGAGCCTCCTGCTTCTACTGCACTGCCGACACCGGCAGGTTCAGTGGGGGGCGTGCGTGCATGTCGACGCACTTCCCGGCCATATCGGGGTACTGGCACCAGAGCCAGGTCGAGCCCTTCTTTGCGATCCAAAGGCGCGAGAGCTTCTGCGTCCCATATGTCGATTCACGACAGGTCGTGGGTCGCGCGAATGGCTCGGTGCATTCGCGTAAGCCGGCTGAGGTTTCCACCATGTGCCATGGCCCCGGATGACATCCGGCATCCGCGGCACAAGGCTTCGCCTTGCCTGCTGGGCCGGTGGCCGGCACAGGCGGCGTCTCGACCTTCTTGGTCCCATCGGGCATCACCTTGACGGCCTCGTTGCCCTTGACGAACTGCGCGCTGGCGGTGGTGGCGGCGAGTGCCAGCGCGCCCAGCGCGAGTAGATGACGAACAGCTTTCATGCGGCTCTCCTGGAGGTACGAAACCTCCGATCCTGAACCTCACGAAGCAGCACTGGAAGCCATTGAAACGGATCGTTGCCATGCCGTTCGCGCACGGCGTCCAGCAGAGCCACGTTGTCGGTGGTGGCCGAGAGCACGGTGATGAAGTCCTCGAGCCCGGCTAGGTCCAACTCGCAGATCGCGCTCGCGTGCCCCTGCTTGACCAGGAAGCGTCGGCCGCCCTGCGCGCCGAGGCTGCGCACGATGTCGAACTCGGCTTGCGTCAGACCGAAGCCGTCGACGTATTCCTCGCGCACCGCCTCTGGGTTGGCGAGGAAGATCTTGGTCACGCTCTGTTCGATCATCGTGCGGCCGATCGGGTGGCGCAGCACGTCGGACGGGCTCTGGGTGTCAAAGATGCCCAGGCCGTTCTGCTTGCGGATCGTCTTCTGCTTCTGCTTGGCGAAGTCGCTGAAGATCTCGTGGTCCAGCGCCTTCCAGAACTCGGAGATCACGTAGATCAGCCGCTCGCCGTTGACGAGCTCTTCCATCACCTGCAGCAGGTACATCATCACCGGCGTGCGGACCTCGGGCAGGTCGAGGAACTCGGTGGTATCGAAGCCGATGACGTTGGCCGCGTGGAGGTCGAGCAGCCGGTCGTCGGCCTGGTCGAAGACCCATCCGAGAGCGCCGCCCTGGCACCAGCGGCCGAGCCGCTCGAATAGGCTGTTCTCGCCCGCCTTGGGCAGGTTCTGCCGCACGGTCGAGAAACGGCGCAGCGGCGCCGGCATCATCGCCACCGCTTTGACCGCATCGGCAATGGCGCGCTCGTCGGCCGGCAGCAGTGGCATGGCGGGAGTGGCGATACAGGTGCGGATCAACTGCTCCCAGAACTGGATGCGCGCCGGCGTCGGCTCGCGCTGCAGCGGGTTGCAGCCGGTGGGCTTGCCGGCTTCCAGGGTGAAGTAGCGGCCACCGAGCGCCCTGATCGCGATCTCGCAGCCGCGGTCCAGATCGAACAGCACCAGGCGCGGCGCCGGGTCCCACTTTCGCGTCAGCGTCAGCAGGAACATCTCCAGCGTCGTCTTGCCAACGCCGGTCGAGCCGATGATCAGCGTGTTGCCTGGCAGCTTCTTGTCGGCAGAGTCTTCGCCTTCGGGGCTGCTGTGAAGGTTCAGGTAGAACGGCTGGCCCGAGGGCGTGCGCAGCAGGGCCAGCGCCTCGCCCCAGGGGTTGCCGTCGCGTTTGCCGCGGGCGAAGTTGTGGCCGCTGGACAGTGCCGCGAAGGCCCGTGAGCTGAGCTTGGCATCCCGGGGGCGCCATTGCCAGTTGCCTGGCATCTGGGCGAACCAGGCGGCATCGGCCACCAGGTCCACCGGAGACATCTGCAGGCTGGAGGCCTCGCCGACAGCGCCGATCGCCTGCGCCGCACGGCGGCCGGCATCGGCCACGTCCTCGCCGAAGACGACCAGGCTGTAGTGGTACTCGCCCATGCAGAACTGGCCGTCGCCGAGTTCGTTCAGTGCCACGTCCATCTCCGCGACCTGACTCGCCACCACGTCGTCGCTGGCGATCAGCTGGTCGCGCTGCAGCTCCAGCGCGCGCATGGCCTCGCGGCGCGGCAGGATCGAGAAGCTCTGCGTTTCGATGAACTCGCTGGCCTCGTAGAGCAGCGCGTTCAGGATGCCGGGCTCGACGGCGTCGGCGTACTCCTTGATGTCGACGAGTGCCGCGTAGCGCCGCTGATCGCCCTGGCGCAGTTCGAGCTTGTCGCCGCCGAAGGACAGGCGCGCGGTCGGCAGCGTCCGGTACAGCGGTCCCGCCGTCATCGGAACCGGGCGCCAGCAGCCGTTGACCAGGTAGCCGAGGAACTCGGCCACCTCGGAGTAGGTCCGGCCGCGCCGATCGCGTGTGCCGAGCAGTTCGGGACCGAAGCCGCGCAGCACCCGGCCGACCAGGGCGGTCCGCTCTTCCATCACGCGCAGGGCCTCGGCCTGGGCTTCCGCGATGGCGGCGCGTGTGCGCTGCGTCGACTGCAGGGCGCGGCTCACGCGGGACACGTTGGGCCGGTAGACGAGCGCCAGGTAGAGCTCGTTGCTCATCATCCGACGCTCGCCCAGCTTGGCCTGATAGGCCTGGGACAGGTCCCGCGCGAAGCCAGGCTGTGCCGGGTCCTGCAGGCTGTCGCTGACGACGCGGTGCAGGCGGTGGGTCCACACGGCCCACTGGCCGCCTGCCAGGTTGCGCAGCAGGCTGCAGAGTGCTTCGTGCCGCTCGCCGATCTGGTGCTCGTCGGCACACTCGAAGGCCACCCCGTCGAGCCGCCAGACGCGCAGGTAGTCGCCGCCGCGCGTGATCACGTCGTGCGGGCTGACCAGCGACGAGAACGGGACGAAGCGGGCCAGCGGGTTCTCGGCCTGGGCCTGCGCCCAGTGCCGGGGCCTGAGGCCACCGCGGTCGGGCCGTGCGTTGACGCCGATGGCCTTAGACATGCCAAGCATCGCGGGCTCCCCGATAGAGAGTGGGCGCATAGCTGCGCGCATGCCAGAAGCGGCGGTTGCGGTCATGCAGGCGCAGCTTCATGGCGACGAACATCTGGCGGAAGCGCTGGTCGTCCTTGGAGGTCACGAAGCGCATCCACAGCAGCGCGGGAACGAAGGCCACGACCACGCCGAGGGCGATCCACCAGCTCACAAGGGTTCCGCCCCACATGATCAGCAGCATGCCGGTGCCGAACAGCACCACCAGCGGCACGAGCGGGATGCCCAGCTTCATCGCCGGGCGCGTGGCGCCCTTGTAGATGGCTTCGCCTTGCATGGTCGCGTCCGCCAATCAGGTGACGATGTAGCTGGCGAAGGCGGCGGCGCCGCCGACCAGGGTGCCGCCGATCAGCACGTTGGCGACATCGGCCAGGCGGGCACCCTGGAAGATCATCTTGAAGCCGGCCCAGATGATCGCGATGGTCACCACCGCGATCGAGATCGTCACCAGGATGGTGTTGACGTTCGTGACCGTGGTGTTGATCTTGTCGAAGCCCTGGGCGAGGGCCGCCTGCGACAGCAGGGCCGGGACGATGGCGGCCAAGGCCGGTGCGGCACGCCGGATCGACGCGAGGGTTGTCATACCTTCTCCTTCAGTTGGGCAGTGGGAACGGCGCGTGCGGCGACGACGACCTTGCGCACGTAGCCGTGGCGGAAGCCGGTGTCGAAGTTGCCGCTGTAGTAGCAGGACAGGGCCTGGCGCAGGGCGACCTGATCGACCGCCTTCGACGCGGATCCGCTCGCGCGGTCGAAGCACTCGGCAAGCACCGCCTGCATGGCGGTCAGGTTCGCGCACGGCTCGAACGCGGATTCCACGGTCAGGCCGAGCCGATCGAAGTTGCTGACGTTGATCTGGCCGAGGCCGACGCTGAAGTTCCAGCCGGCATCCCGCAGGGCCTTGGCCGTGGCCAGCGCCTCGGCGCGGTGCCGTGGCTGGCGCACGAGCGCACCACCGACGACGCCAATCGCCCAGGGGTTGAAGGCGCTCTCGACGCTGACCAGGGCCCGTGCCGTGTCGGCGTGCACCTGGGGTGCACAGGCCAGCGCCAGCGCGAGGAAGACGGACGCATCCATGGCCCGATGCCTCAGTAGCCGGACTCGGCGACAGGTGCCGGCGGCGGCAGCGCGGCGAACCACGCGGCGTAGTCGTCGTCGAACTTGGTGTCCCAGGTGCCGAGCTGTGCCTTTGCGGCCGGGGTGAACTCGGTGACGGTGTCGCCTCCGGCGTTCCACCAGGTCCGGGTGAAGGGCGCGCCGTTGATGTTCACCGTGACGGCGCCGGCGTAGTCGCAGGAGTAAATCGGCCCGCTCTCGCCTTCGAACACGCGGGTGTACTGCGGCGGGCAGTAACCGGGCGCGCTTGCCCAGGTGTTGTTCGCCGAGTTGCCGGCGCCGGCCATCGAGCAGACCGGGAACGGCTTACCGCGCGCCAGGTCGCGGTGCAGCTGGTTGATCGTCGGCACGCACTCGGGGATCGAGCGCCAGCTCGGGGCGGCGAGGCACAGCAGCACCTTGCAGCCGTCCACGGCACGGGCCGGCGTGCTCGCGCCGAAGAGCGCAGCAAACGCCAGAACGACGGCGAAGAAGTGGGCGAGGATGCCCCGCTTGGCAGCGCGGCGGGGCCGGTCTAGAGTGCTGTTTGCGTTCATGGCGGGGTCCTTGGGTAGAGGAGACCGAGGGGCTTCGTGTCAGGGGGCACCACCGCGCCCCGTTCGGAAACTCTAGGTTCCCCACCCACCACTTCACGCGATGACTTCGAGCCAAGAATCATCGGATCGGGCGCGCAAGCCGAACAAGCCACCGGAGATCGAGTCACTTGCGGGAGCCTTCCACCCGCACGCGATCGAGGTGCAGGACTTCTCGCACTACGCACTCGTCATCGACGTACGAACGCCGCAGGAATACGACGAGGACCACATCCCTGGTGCGGTGCAGTTTTCACCGGCCGTGGTCAGCCAGGGGCCTCTGGTAACAGGGCACTCCGACTCTCAAGACCGAGCATTGACGGCCCAGGACAGTGCAGGCGACGCGGAGTTGCCGGCTTCGCTCGCTGCACTTGTTGCGCCGTTGAAGCTGGATCAGGCCATCCTCGTCTACTGTGGACGCGGTGGGCTCGACAGCCTGCCTGTCGCGCGGGCGCTTCGATGGCGCGGCTGGAGCGTCGATGTGCTTCCCGGAGGATGGATCAACTACCGCCGCTGGGTGCAGGCCGGCCTGGAGGTTCTGCCCAGGATGGCGACGTTCCGCGTGGTCGCCACGTCGCTGGGTTGCGAAGCCGACCGCGTCTTGAACGCGATGTCCACCGTTGGCCATCAGGTGCTGAACATCGAAGCGCTGATGGTGCGGCGGCGTGGTTCGATCTCGTGCTGTGCAGCGCAGCAACCCTCGCAGGCGTGGTTCGAGAGCCAGTTGCTCCAACGACTACGTTCTGTCGATCCACGGCGACCCGTCTGGATCGGCGATGTCGAGGCTCAAGTCGGTGAACTGCAGTTGCCAGGATCAATGGCCGATGCGATCGGCGCAGCGCCAGCAGCTCCGTTGGAGGCGCCGATCGAAGAGCGCGTCAACCGGTGGATCGAAGACGAACCGGCCTGGGCTTGGCCTTCGGATGCCGTCGATGTGATCGCCTCGTGGAGCCCACCTCCGGAAGGCCGTTTGATCCAGCGCTGGAGGGAGCTGTCCCTGCGTGAGCTGGCTGGCCTGGTCGCCAGCGTGCTGACCGACTACCTCGACCGACGGCAATCCGCCCGACTCTCGCTACGGACGGCCAAGTCGAATGGCATCGCGCCGCTGGTGGTCGACTCGCTGATGCAGGACCAACTGGCCTTGTCGGTGCGGGCGTGGCAACCGACGCCTGAAGCCGCCGCGACTTAGCCGATCAACAGACCGCACTCGACGGCAAGGCGCGCAGCCAGCCGGCGATTGGGCACCCCCAGCTTCATGTTCATGCGTTGGAAGCGCGAGTTAATCGAGCTCTTGCTGACGTGCAGCTCGGCCGCGATGCGCTTGCTGCTGTGCCCCTGCTGTTCGTGCCGCAGAAGTTCGAGGTCCGCCGGGGTGATGCGCGCCTTGACGATCAGTTCACGCCGGATACGGGCCAACCACCAGTCGTGCAGCTCGGCCGCGATGAGGCGGGCTCCCAGGCGAAGGCGCCCGAACCCTTCACCCTCGAAGTACCCAGGCTGGGTCGAGCCGAGGCACAGCAGGCTGATCCGGGAGTGGCCAGCGCCGGAGTGGGCTGGCACCAGCGCCGCCGATGCGAAGCCGTTCTGCTGCGCCAGCGCGATGACCCGTTGCCCCTCGACATCCAGCACCGGGAGCGAGCTGGCGGGGAGGGGCTCCGAGTGATGGGCCGCGTACGCCAGCCAGGGGTCGTGGGCGAAGCAGCCCGCTTCGAGGTAGCGCTGGCACCAGTCGGGCTCGCACACCAGCATAAAGCGGCATGCCGACAGATCGGCGTTGTCGCGGATGAAGCTGACGAACACGGCATGTTCTGCCCCGAGCGCATGGACACCTTCCGTGAGCAAGGCGTGAACCGTCGGCTGATCCCTCGCCTCGGCGATGCGCTCGGCGATGCAGGCAACACGTTCGGTGTAGTCCGCGGCCGCCACACGCTGTGCGAGCGGCGGAATCTCAGGGTTCGCTGGTGTCGGCGCTTCGCCAGAGCTCGTCGGCGTCCCGCTTGAGGTTGATGTGGAGGAGCGGATGCTCAAACCGGATCGGGTCGTTGTCGCACCATCGCTTGAAGTGCTCCGCGTCCGCGAACTGGACGGACTGCTGCGTTCGCAGCCCACGCCGGGGGATTTCCTCTCGTTCGACATAGAGACCTCCTGCTACGCGCTGTAGGAAGAACCGGACTTCCCCCCTCCGGCCTTCGGCGCTCAGGGTTCGAGCGCCCTTGGACGCTGCCCCGTTGGTCGCCGACCCCATGGCGTCTCCCGGCACGACACGCCGAGGCAGGCCAGGGCGTGTCGCGCGGTTCACCGGATGCCCCTCGCTTTGATTGGCCCCGGCGCGCTCCGCATCGCCGTCGCGGTGCGACGGGCATTGAGCAACGGTGGCGCCTTCGATGCCGCAACGGCTGCGGCTGGCGCCTCGTGGAAACGGCGCATACCTGCTCCAAGCGATGAAAGGGAACGACACGATCCGCTCGGACAGGCGGCTTGTGGTGGCCCGCACGGGACGGGCTTCTACACAGGTTGTAGAAGACTCCAAGAGATGTCGCGTTGTCCACCTCTGCGCGGAAGTTTTTGGTAAGCGTTGGTACGTGGGACGATGGGCTAACACGCGAATGGAACGCCATCTCTTGCGCGCGAATCGCGGCCTCGGCGGTGATGTCGAGCACTCCCGCGTTCATCGGCCGCCCGATGTGCGAACCGTAGCGCCGCGCGCGCTGTCGCAAGGGCCTTTCGCGGCATAGGCCGGTGCCCTCCCGCCTGCGGCGGTCCCCTCCCAGCTATTCCACGGTGCCCTTGCGCCCGCGCTTGTCCGCGGCGCTGTCGGTCTCGCACGGCGACCGACGAATGCGGGGCAGCAGTCCGCTCAACCCAACGCCGAGGGATCAACAGCCCATCCGGCTCCCTCGGAAAACAGGGCAGGCGGCTTTCAGGTCGGGAAGGCAGGCGGGGTCTTGATGCAAGTCGATCTTGAACGCAGCGAGTGGGCACGGCGCCGTTTACGAAACGTTGCCGTGCCGTTCCAAACCTGGGCCTTTCCCTGGCCCGGCGTTCCGCCGTGATGCGTTGTCGAGAGATGGTCGCGGAGTGTCATCAACCTATGGAGTTCGTCATCATGGAACACACGAAGGAGTTGCTCTCGGTGCCGCTGGCCAGCCTGGTGCCGTCGCGGTTCAACGTCCGCCGTCACTCGGTCGGACAGGTCGAGGAACTGGCGGCGCTGATCGAGGCGCAGGGTCTGCTGCACAACCTGGTGGTCACCGAGCAGGAGGTCGGCCGGGGCAAGTCGCGCAAGCTGAAGTTCGCGGTCGCGGCCGGTGAGCGGCGGCGCCGCGCGATGCTGCTGTTGCAGCAGCGGGGGCGCCTGCCGAAGGAACACGAGGTGCTGTGCGAGCTGGTGCCGCCCGAGCGGGCGCTGGAGGTCAGCCTCGCCGAGAACAGCGGGCGCGAAGCCATGCACCCGGCCGACGAGTTCGAGGCCTTCAAGGCACTGATCGACGAGGGCAAGGGTGTCGAGGACGTGGCCGCGCGCTTCGGCGTGTCGGTGCTGACGGTGCAGCGGCGCTTGAAGCTGTCGGCCCTGTCGCCGAAGCTGCTGGCGCTATACCGCGAGGAAGGCATCAACCTGGACCAGCTGATGGCGCTGACGCTCAGCGACGACCATGCTGTGCAGGAGCGCACCTGGTTCGACGCGCAGCCGTGGGACAAGACGCCGGCCGCGCTGCGGCGCAGGCTGACGGTCGGCGAAGTGGAGGCCGCGGGCAGCGCGCTGGTGCGCTTCGTCGGCATCGAGGCCTACGAGGCGGCGGGCGGTGTCGTGCGGCGCGACCTGTTCGACGACGAGCAGAGCCGCTTCCTGTCGGACCCTGCGCTGCTGGAGCGGCTGGCGACGGAGAAGCTGGAGGCGCTGGCCGCCACGGTCCGCGAGGAAGGCTGGAAGTGGGTCGAGTCGCGGCTGAGCGTGGATTCGATGGCCCTGCGGCAGTTCGCGCCCTGTGCGCACATGAATCGCAAGCCCACGGCCGCCGAGCAGCAGGAACTCGATGCGCTGGAGCGGCGCGCTGCCGAACTGGAGCAGCAGGCGCAGGCGCTGGACGATGCGCCCGAGTGGTCGCCCGATGAGGCCGAGATGATCGACCTGGAGGAGCAGGACATCGCGGCGCGGCGCAAGCTCATCCACGAGGCGCTCAAGACCTGGACGCCGGTGCAGAGGGCCCACGCCGGCGTCATCGTCACCATCGGCCGCGACGGGGATGTCGAGGTCGTGCGCGGGCTGGTGCGCGACGAGGATCGCAAGGCCGTCGCGGCTGCGGTGGGCGCGAAGGGTGCGAAGGAGCATGGCGATCCCGGCGACGCGGGCGACGACGAAGGTGCGCCGTCGATGTCCATGGCACCGGAACGCCGGGTGCCGGGTTGCAGCGATGCGCTGATGAAGCGACTGGCCGCGCACCGGACGATGGCGCTGCAGGCGATGCTGACCCAGAACACCACGGTGGCCCTGGCCTCGGTGGTGCATGTCTTCGTGCTGCGCACCTTCGGCGCCGACTACCCGCGTGAAGCGTCGGCCTTGCAGGTGACGCCGCAGCTGTCGGCGTTCGCGCTGGAAGCCATGGCGGACGACCTCAAGGCAAGCCGGGCATGGCAGGCCGTGCAGCAGGTGAAGGAAGCGTGGCGTGCGCGCTTGCCCGAGGACCAGGGCGAATGGCTCGGCTGGTTGATCGGCTTGCCCCAGGCCGAGCTGATCGACCTGCTCGCGCTGTGCGGCGCGCTCACGGTGAACGCGCTGCCGGGTGCAGGCGCTGCGGGCAGCGCGAACGCCATCGCGTCGGCACTCGGTCTGGACATGGCCGACTGGTGGGAGCCGACCGCCGAGGCGTACCTGAACCACGTGCCGAAGGCACAGATCATCGCGGCGCTGAAGGAGGCCGGGCCCGAGCTGGCCGGTGGTGGAGTCGAGGCGATGAAGAAGGATGCGCTGGTGAGCGCAGCGGCATCTCGGCTGGCCGGCACGCGCTGGCTGCCCGAGCCGCTGCGCCGATCGCCAGGTTGACCGGAACGCGCGGGCGGGCTGAACCCGCCCGCGCGTTCCGGGTCGGAGGAGTCATGTGGCTGCTGGTTGCACGCGAACCCCGGCCGGACGCGCCTGACTGGCCCGGCCGGCGCTTGCTCGCGGCCGTCGATGCGATCGCGTGGCCGCTGATGTGGGTGCTGTTGATCCGGCACGTGCCGGGATCGGCGGGCCTGGTCGGCCCGTTCGTCACGGCGCTGGCCGTGCTGCTTGGGCTCGGGCGGCTGCACCGCGCGTTGTGGGTCAACCACCGCTACTGGTTCACGACCTGGCGCTGGGGCAAGGTCCTGGGCGCGATGCTGTTGATCGGTGCCTTGATGAAGCTGTCGATGTCGGCGTAGCCGGAGCGCTTGCGAGGGGTTCTCTCGCTCCGAGGGTGTCAGTGCGACACCGTGGGCCGGCCGGCGCTCCATTGCTCGAGATCGATGCGGCGCCACGCCACGGCGCGCTTGGCCAGTCGCACAGGCGACGGGAATTTGTCCTCGGCCATCAGCCGGTAGATCGTCGACCGGCCGAGTCCGGTCATGCGCACGACGGCAGCCATGCGGACGAACACGGCGGGTTGCACATCGGCGGCGGACGGTTTCGACTCGGTCTGCGTCTGGCTCATCAGGCGGCTCCTGGGCTGCGTCTGAGGAGAACTCTAGGCGCTGCAGGCGTGCCCGGGAGCGATGACTTTGGGCTCAAAAGTGTCGCGACGCCTCGCCATCTCGTTGTACTTACATCGCAGTGGATCCGAGGGCCGACGCTAGCTGGTACCCACCGAAGTTTGCCTCTGTGACGGCCTCAACTCCATAGCGCAACGCGCGAACGGCAAGTCCGTCCCATTGCTTTCGGCCCCTGCCGATATGAACCGCACCGGGATTCGAGGAGGCCTGTTGGCTTGAGTCAGACCGGCATGGTCTGACGGTTCTTGGGTTCAGGCATTCTCTCTTCCAGCCCCCCGCAGGGGCCGCCGGAGGCCCCCCGGTTGGAGCCATGTATTCATGGTTCAACCCTCCTGCGGCGCTGGCGACGGAGCAGGCATGCTGGCGACTGCCTCGGCCTGCTCACGCCAGTAGTTTGCCTCGGCTTCGGCCGGCGGGATGTAGCCGATGGGTTCGAGCAGGCGATGGTGGTTGAACCACGAGACCCACTCCAGCGTCGCCAACTCCACCCCCTCGCGCGTCTTCCACGGCCCGCGCCGGTGGATGATCTCGGCCTTGAAGAGGCCGTTGATCGTCTCGGCCAGCGCGTTGTCGTAGCTGTCGCCGGTTGAGCCCACCGAGGGTTCGATACCGGCCTCGGCCAGGCGTTCGCTGTAGCGGATCGAGACGTACTGCGAGCCGCGGTCGCTGTGGTGCACCAGATCACCTTCGCGCTCGGCGCGCCGCGCGTACAGCGCCTGCTCCAGCGCATCGAGCACGAAGTCGGTCTGCATGGAACTGCTGACGCGCCAGCCCACGATGCGCCGCGCGAAGACATCGACGACGAAGGCGACGTACACGAACCCCTGCCAGGTCGAGACGTAGGTGAAGTCCGCCACCCACAGTTGATTCGGCCGCTGGGCCTTGAAGTGCCGATTGACTCGGTCCAGTGGACACGCTGCCTTCGGGTCAGACACTGTCGTGCGTACGCCCTTGCCGCGGCGCACGCCTTGCAGCCCGAGTCGGCGCATCAGCCGCTCGACCGTACAGCGCGCCACCGTCACGCCTTCGCGCAGCAGTTGCCGCCACACCTTGTCGGCGCCGTAGACCCGCAGGTTCGCGTCGTACACGCGCTGCACTTGCGGCATCAAGCTCGCATCACGCTGTGCCCGCGCTGGCAGCAGTGCCGGGGTGCGCTGGCGGGCAGCGTGGCGTCTGTACGCCGACGGGGCAACCTGCAGCGCGCTGCAGATAGGCTCGACCCCAAGGCGAGCACGATGCTCGTCAATGAAGGCGTTCACTTCTTGTGATGGCGGTCGAGCTCCGCCTGGGCGAAATAGGCGCTTGCCAGCTTCAGAATCTCGTTGGTCCGGCGCAGCTCGCGCACCTCGCGTTCGAGTTCCTTGATGCGCTGCTGCTCGGTCGTCGTCGGGCCTGGCCGTACGCCGCTGTCGCGCTCGCCCTGGCGCACCCACTTGCGCAGGGTCTCGCCCGTGCAGCCGATCTTGCCGGCGATCGACTCGATCGCCGCCCACTGCGACGGGTACTGGTCCTTCGCGTCGAACACCATGCGCACCGCGCGCTCGATCACCTCGGGGGAAAACTTCGGGGACTTCCGCATCTTGGCTCCATTCTCAATCGAAGGAGCCTCCTCAAAAGCCGGGGCGGTTCAATATGGACCTAAAGTTGCTGCCCGGTCTCACTCATTGAGGACCGAGCCCCATGTACGGTGAATGGATATGCACGACATCAAGCAAGTTCGCTTTGAAGCGTTGGCCGCTTACTGCCGACAGCCAGGCGCCCTATTGGCAGCCGAAGAGGTCCGGTGGTTGCAGGCGCACGACGAGGCGATTCTGATCGTCGTCATTCGGGACATCATCGACGGTGACTACTCAGCGATGCTGCTTGCACGTGATCTGAAGGAGCGGTACCGCTGGGTCGAAATGACCAAGTTCTTCGGCACGGTTGACGAGGCCGTCGCCGCTGCTCCTGAGGTGGTTGAGCGGATCTACGCTGACTTCGGCAAGCAGCGGTCACAGGGGGACGAGAAGGGGAAGCCGATCGACTTCTTCAGCCCGGTCGTACCAGCCAACAAGCTCAATCGCGACTTCGCGGTGATCAGTTCTCTTGAGGGCTACTCGCCCGCAGTCGAGTTGATGAAACCCATGATGCGGTGGTACGAGGACGCCGACGGGAACTTCGTTGAGCAGTTTCAAACCACCGGCTTCGACGCGCGCTTGTGGGAACTCTATCTATTTGCCGTGCTCGTCGAAGCCGGCTACATCTTCGACAAGTCCATGGCGATGCCGGACTTCTGTGCACGAAGCGCGCTTGGCGAACTGTTTGTCGAGGCTACGACCGTCAACCCCAGTCGCAACGCCTCAGGTGAACTTGTGCCGCCACCACCACAGGACACGAAGGAGCAGATTGATGCCTTTCAGAAGCAGTACATGCCCATCAGGTACGCAGGTCCACTGACCGCAAAGCTTGGCAAGAAGTACTGGGAGCGCGAGCACGTGAAGGGTCGTCCTCTCTTGCTTGCGATCCAAGACTTCCACGCCCCAATGTCGATGCTTTCAAGCCGAACGGCGCTCCCGATCTACTTGTACGGACGCGTGTGGGACTGGGAAAAGCTTGCGGACGGCAAGCTTGTGATCACGCCCAAGCAAGTCGAGCAGCATGTTTGGGGCGCCAAGTCAGTTGCATCTGGCTTCTTCAACTTGCCTGGCAGCGAGAACATCAGCGCTGTGGTTGCCAACGCGAGTGCGACGATTTCCAAGTTCAATCGGATGGGTGTGCTCGCGGGCTTTGGGTCGAAGAGGGTACGTCTGGTACGCAAAGGCACGGCCGCAAATCCAGACCCGAACTCTGAACTGCCCGAGGTGTTCGTCCACGATGTGAACGCACCCGACTACAGCGAGACCTGGATAGAGGGGATGGACGTGTTCCACAACCCGAACGCCGCCGTCCCGCTCCACCCCGCAGCACTACCGGGTGCCGCGCACCACTGGCTGCGCGGAGATGGACAACTGGAGTCGAGGGTGCCGCGTTGGCAGCCGTTCGCTTCCACAACGCAGATCTTCGTGCCGGAGTAAAAGTGGCGGCGGTCCGATTCGGTTCGCGCAGTGGTGTCTATGCGGTCCCTGCGAGGCAGGCCCGTGTGGCGCTCGATGTTCGGGCCTGTGCGACAGGTGCATCGCACGCGATGGTTGCGCTCCGAAGGCACTCGCACGGTCTCTCTACGAGACCCCCAGTCGGGTGAGTTGAGGCCTTGGGCACTGCAGCGCCGCTGCAACGATCGCGGTGACAACACTGCAGGAGGCGCATCGGCCCCAAAACTGGCACCAGACTGGCACCAGCCAAGCCCAGAAAGCAAAAAAGTCAGCAGGCGCTAACCTGCTGACCCTTGCATTTCTTGGCTCCCCGACCTGGGCTCGAACCAGGGACCTACGGATTAACAGTCCGGCGCTCTACCGACTGAGCTATCGAGGAATAGCCGCGCATTATAGCCAAGCGCGGCGCGCTTTTTGCGGCGCGCGTTCGCCATGCGTTCGGGTTCTACCAGTTGATCTGCAGCGACACCCGCGCGGTGCGGCCGGGCAGGGGGAAAAGGTAGACGTGGGCGAACTGGTAGGGGGACTCCTTCCACGCCTGCTTGTCGAACAGGTTGTCGATGCCGGCGCGCCAGGTGAGGGTGGTTGCGCCGGCAGTGCGTTGCACCCATTGCGCGGTGAGGCCGGCGACGGCGTAGCCAGGGATGGTCGTCTCCTCGTCGTCGGGGAGCACGCTGCGGTCGCCGACGGCGGATAGCGTCGCGCCGAGGGTCAGGCCGGGCAGCTGCGGAACGCTGTAGCCGGCCTGCATCCTGAAGCTCAAAGCGGGGACGTTGACCGGCCGCAGGCCGTTGACGCTCGCGTCCCGGCTGCCCTGGCGGCGTGCGTGCAGCCATTGCAGGCCGGCGCCGAGCGACCACGCACCGCTGCGCCACGTGGCGCCGGCTTCGACGCCGGTGTGGCGTGCGCTGCCATCGGCCTGACGGGTGCAAGTGTCCTGCGCGTCGCAGCTGCCGAAGTCGGCCCACACCGGGCGGTCGATGTCGAAGACGGCGATCGTCCACGTGAACTGCCCGGTCGCGCCTTTGAGACCGATCTCGAACTGCTGGCTCATCAGCGCGGGCAGCGGCTGGCCGGCGTTGGTGTAGATGTCGAGGTTGGGCGCGACGTCGGATTCGGCGCCGCGGCCCCAGCTCGCGTAGAGCATCTGCGCCGGCGCGAACTCGTAGCTCGCGGCGATCCACGGCGAGGTGAGCGACTGGCGGTAGTCGGTGCCCTGCATGCCGTCGGTGCTGACCGCCTCGCGCTCGAGCGACGTGTAGCGCAGACCGAGCCAGAACCGCAGCCGCTCGCCGAACTGCATCGCGTCGTGCACGAAGAGTTCGGTGCTGCGCTCGTCGCGGTTCGTGTTCTCGTAGTTCAGCGTCGGGTCGGGCGGCAGAACCACGCTGCCGTCGATATTGCCGACGCCGACCCAGTTGTACGCATTGCGCTGGAAGCGGCTCTTGAAGCGCGTCGCGAGGACGCCGAAGCCGAGTGTGTGCTGCACGTTGCCGGTGGCGACGCTGCCGTTGACGGCGAGTTCGGCGGCGCTGCTGTCGCGCCGCTCGTCGTCGCTGCGGTAGTCGTACATGTCGAAGCTGCCGTCGCTGCAGAAGCGGTCGTAGTTGCCTTCGGCGCTGCAGCCGAACGGGAACGCGGTGCGGTCGTCGGTACGCAGTTGCTGGCCCATCAGGCGCGCGCTCCAGCGCCAGTCGGCGGCGATCGCCTGCGTATAGCGGATCGAGCCCGTATTCGCGCCGAAGACGACCGGCTCCGACCACGGCTGATTGTTCAGGTTGATCGACGGGTCGGTCGGCGGCGGGATGCGGTTGCCGAGCATGCTGAAGCCGGGCACGCTCGGCTGGCTCTGGCGGCTGCTTTCGAACTCGGCTTCGAGCAGGCTGCCGGGCGCGATGCGCCAGTCGCCCGCCGCGGCAACGAGCCAGCGGTTGCCGTTGGCATCCTCGATGTCGGGGTGCAGCGTCTCGACCGCCGCATTGACGCGCAGGCCGACGGCGCCCGTCTCGCCGAAGCGCCGCGAGAGGTCGACCGATGCGAGCACCGACGACTCGGACTGCCACTGCAGGAAGGCGCTATTCAGCGGCGCGTCGAGCGGGCGCTTGACGGTGTAGTTGACGAGCCCGCCCGGCGAGCTGACGCCGGCCTGCATGCCGCTGATGCCCTTGAGCACCTCGACGTTGGCCTTGTTGTCGAGCGGGATCGGCGTTTCGGCGTTGATCGGCAGGCCGTCGCGGCGGTAGTTGAAGCGGTTGTCGATGACGAAGCCGCGCAGCGTCAGCGTGTCCCAGTAGCCGGCGGCGTTGTACGAGTCGCCGATCGCGGCGTCGAGCTGGATGAGGCCGCGTACCGACTGGATGCCCTGATCGCGCAGCGTCTCTGCATCGTAGACACTCGCCTGCAGCGGCGTTTGCGACAGCGGCAGATCGCCCCAGCCGCTGACCGAGACGGCGGGCGATTTGCGGCCGCTGATCGTCACCGCCGGCAGCTGGGTCGATTCGGTGGACGCGTCGGCGGTCTGGGCCGAGGCGAGGGTCGGGGCGCCCGCACCGAGCATCAGTGCGGCAGCCGCCGTGCGTCGCAGGGCGGCGCGGCGGCATGAAAGGGCGGGCAACGGCATCGTGCTTCCTACTGCGGCGGCAGGTCGGCGAACACGTGGCCGGTGCGACCGGCAACTGGTGCATGCTTCCCTGCGCGAGGATTACCTCAATCAGGTTCAAAGGGACTTTCTCAGTCGATCCGCGGTGGCGGATCAACACCCCTAGCGAGAGCGGCGCGCATGGCGCCGCGGACGAATTATCTCTCAGCGTGCGCGCCGTCCGGCGGCGCGGCGATTGTGCTCAATCAAAGTCCGGCGTCTCGACGCCGAGCACCTTGTGCAGCTTCGGGCTCGTCGTCGTGTACTGCAGCATCACGCGCTTGTCCGGGAAGATGTAGGGCGAGGCGCCGAACGCGGCGAGCGCTGCCTCGTGAAAGCCGGACAGGATCAGCTTTTTCTTGCCCGGGTAGGTATTCACGTCGCCGACCGCGAAGATGCCGGGGACGCTCGTCTCGAAGGTCGCCGTATTGACCGCGACCTGCTTGCGCTCGAGGGCGAGACCCCATTGCGCGATCGGGCCGAGCTTGGGCGTGAGGCCGAAGAAGACGAGCAGCACGTCCAGCGGCACGACCCGCGTCACGCCGTCGCTGGCGGTCACCTTCAAGCCGGTGAGCTTGCCGGCTGCCTCGTCGAAGCCGCTCGCCTGGCCGACCATGAACTGCATCTCGTAGGCGCTGCACAGCTCGCGCATCCGCGCGACCGACGCCGGTGCGGCGCGAAAGCCGTCGCGCCGATGCACGAGGATCACGCTTTGCGGCCGGTTCGGGCTTTCGCCCTTGATCGCGCCGACGAAATTGAGCGTCCAGTCGAGCGCCGAATCGCCGCCGCCGAGGATGACGAGATCCTTGCCGGCAAAGAGCGCCGGGTTCGTCACCCGATAGAAGAGCTGCGAGCCGAGATATTTGTCGATGCCCTCGACGCGCAGCGGGCGCGGCTGGAACGATCCCGCGCCGCCGGCGATGAAGATCGTCTTCGCGAGGAAGCGCGTTCCCTTCGCCGTCGCGACGTGAAAGCGGCCGTCGGCCTGGCGCTCGACCTCGCAGACCTCCTGCCCGAAATGAAACGTCGCGCCGAACGGGTCGATCTGGCGCAGCAGGTTCTCGGTCAGTTCGCGGCCGGTGCAGACCGGCACGGCGGGGATATCGTAGATCGGCTTGTCGGGATAGAGCTCGACGCATTGCCCGCCCGCATAGCCCAGCGAATCGACGACGTGCGCCTTGACCTCCAGCAGCCCGAGCTCGAAGACCTGGAACAGGCCGACCGGGCCGGCGCCGATGATCAGCGCGTCGGTTTCGATGCGGCCGTGTGAATCGCCGCCGCCGGTTCGCGCGTGGCCGGGCGATGCGGTTGCGGCGCGCGACGGCGCGAGAGCCAATTCATCTTCCATCGTCAGCGCTCGAGTTGCGGCAGCTTGCCGCTGCGGTCCTTCCAGTCGTCGGCATCCGGCAGCGACCCCTTGCTCTTCGAGATGGTCGGCCATTTGGGCGCCAGTTCGGCGTTCAGCGCGATCATGTGCTGCTGGTCGCCCGGCACGTCCTCTTCCGGGACGATCGCCGCGACCGGGCACTCCGGGATGCAGACCGCACAGTCGATGCACTCATCGGGCTCGATGGTGAGGAAATTGGGCCCCTCGCGGAAGGCATCGACGGGGCAGACGTCGACGCAGTCGGTGTACTTGCAGCGGATGCACGATTCGAGAACGACGTGGGTCATGGGTTGTGGCCGCGGCGCGCTTCGCATGCCCAGGGCATGCGCCGATCGCGACCCGCCGCGCGTTGATGCGTTGATGCCGATTTTAGGGTCTCGGGGTTTGCACCTAGGGGCCAAGGGTGTCGATCGAATGGGGTCTCTCGGCGTCGAACAGCAGCCCCGTTGCCCGAGGGCGCGCGGTCATGCCGGAGCTTCGACTTCCTCGGGCGCCGATGTCTTCGCCGCACCGGCCCGCGTCCTGACGTGCAGCCCGCATTCCTTCGCCGCTTCGCCTTGGCTTCGGTCGGGCGCTTGCGCGCCCTTGACTTCGGCGTTGCCGAAGTCAGCCTGCGCCGAAGCGAACCTGCCCCCGCCTTCGCGCTGCGAAGGCGCTGCTGCCTTCGCAGCGCGGGAGTGCACGCTGACGTGCAGCCCGCACTCCTTGGCGGATTCGCTTTCCCACCACCAGCGGCCGGAGCGGAAGTCGGCGCCGACCGCGATCGCGCGGGTGCACGGCGCGCAGCCGATGCTCGGCATGAACTCGTCGTGCAGCGGGTTGTAGGGCACGTCGTGTTGCGCGGCGTAATGCCAGACGTCGGCCCAGCTCCAGTCGGCGAGTGGATTGAACTTGACGCGCCCGGCATCGTCGCGCTCGTTGAACGAGACGACCGCGCGCGCGTGCGACTGTTCGCGGCGCAGCCCGGTGACCCACGCGCTGCGGCCGGCGAGCAGGCGCGACAGCGGCTCGATCTTGCGCAGCTCGCAGCAGGTCTTGCGCAGCGCGAGGCTTTCGCGCATCGCATCTTCGCCGTGCGCCGCGACGAACCGGGCGACGGCCTGCGGCTGCGGGCGATGGACTTCGACGGCGATGCCGTAGCGCGCCTCGATCTCGGGCACGAGGGCGCTCGTCTGCGGGTGCAGGCGGCCGGTATCGATCGTTGCCACCGCGATGCCGAGCTGGTTGCGCACGATGAGGTCGGTCAGCACCATGCCCTCGACGCCGAGACTCGTCACCTGCGCGATGCGGCCCGCGTGCTCGAGCGCGGCCGACTGCAGCACCGCCGTCGCATGCGCGACGCGGCCGTCGAAGCCGTGCGTCGCACGGGCATAGAGAGCGATCGCACCCGCTGCCGGGGCGCGCTGCCTGCGGTCGTTCGTCATGCCGTCTGCTCCGCGTTCTCGAAGGTGTGTGCCGCGATGCGCGGCGCTGCATCGGCCCACTGCGGCGGCCGGGCGAAGAGCGGCCGCGGATCGATCGTGTCGCCCTGGTAGTGGGCGCCGAAATGGCGCAGTGCGCGGTCGGCGACGTCCTGGCGCTGGTCGGCGCGCAGCTCCACGGCGTCGAAGCCGGTGCGCGCGAGCAGCGGCAGCATGTCGGCGAGCACCTCGCCGGTCGCCCGCAGCTCGCCGCCGTAGCGCAGGCGCGTGCGCAGCAGTCGCGCCTGGCTGTAGGCGCGGCCGTCGGTCCACTTCGGGAAGGCGAGCGCGACGAGTCCAAAGCGGGGCAGGTCGTCGGCAAGGTCCTCGACCTCGGCGTCGTTGCCAAGCCTGACGCCGACCGGCATGCCCTGCGGCCAGCGTTCGCGCACGGCGCGCCATTCGTCCTGCGTGAGCAGCAGATGCGGCTGCGGCGTGACGTCGGCCAGCGCGCCGTCGTTGCCGGCCACCGTGCGCCACGGCCCGCGGCGGGAATCGATGTACTTCATGCTGCAAACTCCGGTGTGCCCGCCCGGCGCACGGCCTGGGCGGCGGTCTTGAAGGGATCGGCGCCGATGCGCCGCACGGTATCGATGAAGCGTTCGCTGCCGCGCCTGTGGCGGCGGTAGGTGTCGATCAGCGCTTCCACCACATCGGCCACCTCGTCGGCGGCGAACGACGGGCCGATCACCTTTCCGGGCAGCGCGGGGCCGCTCGCTATCGAGCCGTCCGATCCGCCGAGCGTGACCTGGTACCACTCCTGGCCGTCCTTGTCGACGCCGAGGATGCCGATGTGCCCGCTGTGGTGATGGCCGCACGAGTTGATGCAGCCGCTGATGTGCAGGTCGATCTCGCCGATATCGTGGAGCTCGTCGAGGTCGGCGAAGCGCTCGGTGATCGCCGCCGCGACCGGAATCGAGCGCGCATTCGCGAGGCCGCAGAAATCGCCGCCCGGACAGGCGATCATGTCGGTCAGGAGCCCGATATTGGGCGTCGCAAATCGGGCCGCGCGCGCGTCCTCCCACAGCGCGTGCAGATCGCTCGCCAGCACCCACGGCAGGACCAGATTCTGGTCGTGCGTGACGCGCAGCTCGGCGTGCGAATAGCGCTCGGCAAGCGTCGCCGCGCGCTCCATCTGCTCGGCCGTGGCGTCGCCCGGCGCCTGGCCGGTGCGCTTGAGCGAGAGCGTCACCGCGCGATAGCCGTGCAGTCTGTGCGCCTGCACGTTGCGATCGAGCCAGCGCCGGAAGGCGGCGGGTGCGGCGTCCGCGCCGGCGATCGATGCGTCGTTCGCGGCGACCGGGGCGGCGACGCCGGCCGGAAGCACGAACGAGAGAGAAACGCGGTCCAACTCGGCCTGCGTGAGCAGATGTGCGGCTCCGGCCTGGTCGCGCTCGAGGATGGCGCGAAATTCGGCCTCGACCGCATCGAAGAAGCGGCGCCCCTCGGCCTTGACGAGGATCTTGATGCGCGCCTTGAAGGCGTTGTCGCGCCGCCCGTAGCGGTTGTAGACGCGCACGATGGCCTCGATGTAGACGAGGATCTGTTGCCAGGGCAGGAACTCGCGCGCGACGCTCGCGATGATCGGCGTACGCCCCATGCCGCCGCCGACGCTGACCTGAAAGCCCACCACGCCGGCGTCGTTCTTCAAGAGCCGCAGGCCGATATCGTGCCAGCCGGTCGCGGCGCGGTCCTCGCCGGCGCCGGTCACGGCGATCTTGAATTTGCGCGGCAGGAAGGCGAACTCCGGATGCAGCGTGCTCCACTGGCGCAGGATTTCGCAGTAGGGCCGCGGGTCGACGACCTCGTCTGGGGCGATGCCGGCGAGGGCATCGGTCGTGATATTGCGGATGCAGTTGCCGCTGGTCTGGATGCCGTGCAGGTCGGCCGCGGCGAGCGCATCCATCGCGTCGGCCGCGCGGGCGAGCGGGATCCAGTTGAACTGCAGGTTCTGGCGCGTCGTGAAATGGCCGAAGCCGCGGTCGAATTTGCGTGCGATCCCCGCCAGCGCGCGCAACTGCGTCGCGTGCAGCTCGCCGTACGGGATCGCGACGCGCAGCATCGGCGCGTGACGCTGGATATACCAGCCGTTTTGCAGCCGCAGCGCGCGGAACTCGTCCTCGCCGAGCTGGCCGCCGAGATGACGCTCGAGCTGGTCGCGAAACTGTGCCGCGCGCTGGTGCACGATGTGGCGGTCGAATGCGGTATAGGTGTACATGGCCTTGACTTGCGTGAATCAGAGAATGACCTTGACGCCGGCGCCGACCAGCGACGCGCACAGAAGAATGCGCACCAAAGCCTCGGGCAGCCTGCGCGAGAGCTGCGCGCCGATCCAGATGCCGGGCAGCGAGCCGACGAGCAGCATCGCGAGCAGCGTCCAGTCCACGTGGCCGAGCGTCGCGTGCCCGATGCCGGCGACGAGCGTGAGCGGAACGGCGTGCGCGATGTCGGTGCCGACAATGACGCGCGTATCGAGCCGCGGGTACAGCAGCAGGATCAGCGTGGCGCCGATCGCGCCGGCGCCGATCGAACTGAGCGACACCAGCACGCCGAGCAGGGTGCCGCACAGCGCCGTCAGCGCCGGCTTGATCTGGGGCGGCATGCGCCGCTCGAGGCGCAGCCCGAGGGCGTTCCAGGCCGGACGGTAGGCGACGGTCAGCGCCGTCACGAAAAGGGCGACGGCGAGCGTCGTCGTGATCGCCCGCGACCAGCCCGCGTTCACGCCGGTCGCGTGCATCAGCGCGATCGTCGCCAGCGATGCCGGCAGGCTGCCGGCAAGCAGCAGCCACGTGATGCGCCAGTCGACCTGCCGGTGCCGATGGTGGGCGAGGGCGCCCGAGGTCTTCGTGATCCCGGCAAACCACAGATCGGTGCCGATCGCCATTGCCGGCTCGAGCCTGAAGACCGAGATCAGCAGCGGCGTCATCAGCGAACCGCCGCCGACGCCGGTCAGGCCGACGATGGCGCCGATGCCGAAACCGCTGACGACTGCAATTGGATCCATTCCCCCGCCCCGTTCTCCGTTCTTGCCGCGCGCCCGGATCGGGTGGCGCGGCTGCGAATACGAACTCTATGGAGGCTTCTGGATTTCAGGAACTACAGTTTCCTTGTTTGCTTAGCAGCGATCGGAATAAGGGCCGGGCTCGCAGCGGGTGGGCCGGCGGCGCGTGGCGGCGCTACTTCGCGAGCAGCCGGTCCGCAACGGCGACGTCCGCCGGGCCGAGCGAACCCGACACCTGACGCAGCCGGACCTCGGCGAGGATCAGGTCGTAGCGCGCCTTGGCCAGGTCGCGCTGGGTGGTGAAGAGCTGGGTCTGGGCGTTGAGCACGTCCAGCGTCACCCGCAGGCCGACCTTGTAGCCGAGCTCCGTCGCTTCGAGCGCGAGCGTGCTCGAGCTCTCCGCAGCTTCCAGCGCCTTCACGAGCGCACTTCCCGAACTCACGGCCAGGTAGGCCGTGCGGGTTCCGAGGTCGACGTTGCGCTGCACGCCCGCCAGGTCCTCGCGCGCCTTTTCGGTCAGGCTCAGTGTCTCCTTCACGCGGTTTTGCACCGCATAGCCGGAGAACACCGGAATGTTCAGCTGCAGGCCGACCGAGGCATTGCGGTAGGTGCCGGGCAGCTGTGCATTGCCCGTGCCGCCGCCGCTCAGGCCGGTATTGTTGTTGGCGCCGACCGCGCCGACGAGGTCGAGCGTCGGCAGATGGCCGGCACGCGCCTTCTCGGTCTCGATCTGCGCGATATCGTAGGCCAGGCGCGCCCGGCGCACGTCGGGGCTGTCGCTGTTGGCGGTGGCGAGCCAGTCCTGCAGGGTGGTCGACAACGGCGGGATCACGACCGGCACCGCGAGCGGGCGGGGCGCGACATCGGTCTTGCCGACGAGGGTATCGAGCGCGGCACGCCGGGTGCGAAGGTCGTTGTCGGCGGCGATCGCCTGCGCCTGCGTCAGGTCGTAGCGCGCCTGCGCCTCGCGCGTATCGGTGATTGTCGCCGTGCCGACCTCGAAATTGCGCTTCGCCGAGGCGAGCTGCTCGGTGATGGCCTTCAGGTTGGTCTGCGTCGTCGCCAAATTGTCTTGCGACGAAAGGACGTCGAAATAGGCCTGCGCGAGGCGCACGATCAGATCCTGCTCGGCGGCCTGCAGATCGAAGCTCGCGACCTCGAAGGCCTTTTCGGCGCTCGCAATGGTCTCGGTATTCGCCTTGTTGAAGATCGGCTGTCTGGCGTTGAGCGTCGCCTGGTTGACGGTGCCGTAGAAGTTGTCGTCGATCTTGGGCACGTCGGTGCCGCTGCGCGTGGTGCTCGCGTAGATCGATGCCGATGGCAGCCGCAGCGCCTTGGATTGTTCGTATCGGTACTGCGCGGCCTGCGCCGTCGCGCGCGCGGCGAGATAGGTCGCATCGTAACCGCGCGCGGCGTCGTAGAGCTCCTGCAGGCTCTGTGCCTGCGCGAGCGTCGAAGCGAACGCGAGCGCCAGCCCGGCGGCGAGCGGTCCGAGCGGGGCGCCGGTCGCGGTTGCGCCCGAGCGGGGCGATCGATGGGTGCGCACTGCGGACATGGGCGTTCCTTGGCTCTTCGTTCTCTTCGTGGGTGGGTCGCGACGGGGCGGCGCGTCAATAGCGCGCCACCTGTGGCGCAACCTCGATCGACCAGGCGTCGATGCCGCCGGCGAGGTTATAGACGCTCTCGTAGCCCCGTTGCGACAGGAATGCGACGACCTGCAGACTTCGCACCCCGTGATGACATAAACAGACGATGAGCCGCGAGCGATCGAGTTCGGCCAGCCGCTGCGGGATCTCGCGCATCGGAATGCACAGCGTCGGCACGCCTTCGATCTCGAGCCGCGCCTTCGCGGTCTCCCACGGCTCGCGCACGTCCAGCAGCAAGACCCGCGGCGCGTGCGCGGCGCAAAGCGCCGGCAGCTCATCGACCGCGAGCTGGCGCATCAGAAGCAAAAGCCGCTCGGCTCGTCGAAACCGTGCAGCCGGGGCGCCACCGTATCGAACAGATCGACGCTCGCGAAACTGTGCTCGCCGGTGCGGGTGACGCGCACCGCGCGCATCATCGGTTGCTGGCCGACGATCGCGACCAGCCGGCCGCCGATCTTCAGGCCGTCGAGCAGCGCGGGAGGAACCGCCGCGACCGAGCCCGACATCATGATGGCGTCGAACGGCGCTTCGCCCGGCAGGCCGCCGCTGCCGTCGAGCTCGCGCACGGTCGCGTTGTGCACGCCGCTGCGCTCGAGGTTGCCGGCGGCCAGCCGCGCAAGCGCGGGATCGGTCTCGAGCGTCAGCACATGGCGCGCGCGACGCGCGAGCAGCGCCGCCACGAAGCCCGAGCCGGCGCCGATCTCGAGCGCGCTTTCGTGCGGCGCGAGCAGCAGCTCCTGCAGCATGCGCGCCTCGACCTTCGGCGCGAGCATGGTCTCGCTGCGCCCTTGCGACGCCGGCAGCGGGATCTCGGTATCCATGAAGGCGAGGGATCGATAGGCGCTCGGCACGAAATCCTCGCGGCGCACGACCGTCAGCAGCGAGAGCACGGCCGGATCGAGCACCTCCCAGGGGCGGATCTGCTGCTCGATCATGTTGAAGCGGGCGCGCTCGACGTTCCAGTGAAAGCTCATGGTTCGGATTCCGTTGCCAGGTTCAGCCGCGCATTTTATGGGGCCGATGTGACGCCGGCCGGCGCCTTGCGGGACCGTGCCGGTCCGAACCTGCGTCGCCCCCATTGCGCCAGGTCGTCCAGATAGCAGTAGATGACCGGCACGACGACCAGCGTGAGCAGCGACGAGGTGATCACGCCGCCGATCACCGCCTGCCCCATCGGTGCGCGCTGCTCGGAGCCCTCGCTCATCGCGAAGGCGAGCGGCACCATGCCGAAGATCATCGCCAGCGTCGTCATCAGGATCGGCCGCAGCCGCACCCGCGCGGCGTGCAGCAGCGCTTCCTCGCGGCTCATTGGCGCGGTGTCGTGATCCAGGCCGTGTTCGCCGGCGTGCTCGCCGGCACGCGAGCGGATCGCGAAGTCGATCAGCAGGATCGCATTCTTCGTCACCAGGCCCATCAGCATCACGATGCCGATGATCGAGAACATGTTGAGCGTCGAGCCGAACAGCAGCAGCGCGAGCACGACGCCGATCAGCGTCAGCGGCAGCGACGACATCAGCGCCAGCGGCTGCAGGAAGCTCCTGAACTGGCTCGCGAGGATCATGTAGATGAAGATCACGGCCAGCCCGAGCGCGCCAACCGCGTAGGCGAACGACTCGTTCATGTTCTTCGTCGAGCCGCCGAACACGTAGCGGTAGCCGGGCGGCCAGGCGATCGAATCGAGGACGCGCTTGATGTCGGCCGAGATATCGCCCGCGCTGCGGCCGAGCGCGTTGGCGTCGATCGTGATCTCGCGATTGAGGTCGCGCCGGTTGATCTGGTTCGGGCCGGTCGAGGGCGTGATATCGGCCACCTGCGACAGGCGCACCACATGCACGCTGCCGTCGGCGGCGGGGGCGACGGTGAGCGGCAGGCCCTTGAGGTGCGAGATCGACTCGCGCTGCCCCGGCGCGAGGCGCACGTTGACGTCGTAGTTCTCGCCGTCCGGCGCGCGCCAGTTGCCTATCGTCTGGCCGGCGATCAGCGTGCGCAGCGCGCCGGCGAGTGCATTCACGTTGAAGCCGAGATCGGCGGCGATATCGCGCCGCACCTCGACCGAGACGGTCGGCTTGTCGGGCTTGAGCGTCGTATCGAGATCGACGAGGCCCGGAATCTCGCGCAGCTTGCCGGTGATCAGCTTGGACAGCCGCGCCAGTTCATCCAGGTCCTTGCCCTGCACCGAGAACTGCAGGCTCTTGCCGCCGCCGAGGTCGACGACGCCGATATTGGTGATCGTGATGCCGGGGATGCGGGCGAGCTTCTCGCGCATCGGCACCGCGAGCTGCTCGACGCTGCGCGTGCGCGCCGCGCGATCGATCAGGCGGACGTAGACGCTCGCGTAGTTGCGGCCATTGGCCGCGCCGCTGTTGATCGTCGCGACCGTGTATTGCACCTCGGGCATCTCGCGCAGCGCGGCGTCGACCTGCCTGGCGCGTGCCTCGGTCGTTTCGATCGACGAGCCGACAGGGGTGTAGAAATTGACCTGCGTCTCCGAGAAGTCGGCCTTCGGAACGAATTCGGCACCGAGCAGCGGAATGACGAAAAAGCTCGCGATGAAGCTCGCGAGCGCGATCGCGAGCGTCGCGAGCTTGTGCTTTAGCGACCAGCCAAGAATGCCCTGGTAGGTGTCGGACAGGCGCTGCGTCAGGCGGTCGAACAGACCCGTGACGCGGCCTATCGTGCGGTCGTAGAGGGTGACGGGCGGCCCATGGTGCACGCCGTGCGCGTCGGGGTCGTGCCAGACGCTCGACAGCATCGGATCGAGCGTGAAGCTGACGAACATCGAGATCAGCACCGCGGTGACGATCGTGATGCCGAACTCGTGGAAGAACTTGCCGACGATGCCGCCCATGAAACCGATCGGCATGAAGACGGCGACGATCGACAGCGTCGTCGCGAGCACCGCAAGCCCGATCTCGTTCGTGCCGTCGAGCGCCGCGTCGTGCGCGTTCTTGCCCATCCGGATGTGGCGCACGATATTCTCGCGCACGACGATCGCATCGTCGATCAGGAGGCCCACGCTCAGCGACAGCGCCATCATCGTGATGCCGTTGATCGTGAAGCCGAACATGTACATGAAGAGAAACGTGCCGATCAGCGCGATCGGCAGCGTCAGGCCGGTGATGACGGTCGAGCGCCACGAATTGAGGAACAGGAAGACGATCAGGATCGTAAGCATCGCGCCTTCGAGCAGCGTCGCCTGCACATTGGCGACCGAGACCCGGATCGAGCGCGAGTTGTCGCGGTTCACCTCGGTCGTCACGCCCGGCGGCGTCACGTCCTTCGCCTCGGCGAGCGCCTTCCTCAGACCGTCGACGACGGCGATCGTGTTCTCACCCTGCGACTTCTGCACCGACAGCAGCACCGTGCGCTTGCCGTTGTAGAGCGCGAGCGAGTCGACCTCCTGCGGCCCGTCGGTCACGTTGGCGACCTGCCACAGCCGCACCGGGGCACCGGCCGCGCCCTTCTTGGCGACGATGATGTCGCGAAAGTCCTCGGGGCGTTTCAGGCGGGCGTCGATCTGCACCACGCGCTCCTGCTCGCGCGAGCGGATCGCGCCCAGCGGCAGTTCCTGGTTCTCGCTGCGCACGGCGGCGACGACCTGATCGACACCGACCCCCATCGCCTCGAGCGCGCCGGGATCGAGGTAGATGTTGATCTGGCGTGCAACGCCGCCGACCAGCGTGACCGCGCCAACGCCGCGCACGTTCTCGAGGCGCTTTTGCAGCACCTGCGTTGCCCAGGTCGTGAGCTGCTGGGCGTCGTAGCGCCCGTCGGGGGAGAGGATCGCGACGTTGAAGATCGGCTGGCTCGCCGGGTCGAAGCGCGTGATGCGCGGCTCCTTGACTTCGTCGCGCAGCAGCGGCCGGATCGATGCCACCTTCTCGCGCACGTCGTCGGCCGCCTTGCGGCCGTCGACGTCGAGATTGAACTCGACGACGATGACCGCGCTGCCTTCGTACGAGCGCGACCACAGCGCATTGATCCCGGCGACCGTATTGACGGCCTCCTCGATCCGTTTCGTCACCTCGGATTCGACGATCTCGGGCGAGGCGCCGGGATAGTCGATCTGGATGACGACGGTCGGAAAGTCGACATTCGGAAACTGATCGACCGCGAGCCGCTGGTAGCTGAAGAGCCCGAGCACGACGAAGGCGAACATCACCATCGTCGCCAGGACGGGGTTGTTGATCGCGACGCGGGTGAACCACATGGGCGCGGCCCTTCAGCGCCTGTCCGACGCCGCGACCAAGGCCGGCGCGGACGCCGCGGCCGGTGCCGCCGCCGGCGCCAGCCGGACCGGCGTGCCGCCGGGCAGGTTGCCGACGTTGCCGCGCAACAGCAGTTCGCCCGCCGCGAGGCCGCTCTTGACCTCGACAGCCTCCATCCGCTGGGCGCCGAAATCGGCGACGCCGCGCGCGCCGAGCGTCACGTCGCGCTGTGCGATCCGGCCGTCGGCGACGACGAAGACATACGGCCGCGGCTGATCGATGCGCACCGCGAACTGCGGCACGGCGAGCGTACCGCGGCGTTCGAGCTCGATCGCGCCGCGCGCGAAGAGGCCCTGGCGCAGCGCCGGATGCGGCTCGAGCTCGAGATAGACGAGCACCGCGCGCGTCCCGGGCTGGGTGCTCGGGTTGATGCGGGCGACGTGCGCCGCGACCGGCTCGGCCATGCCGTCCACCTGCAGTCTGGCGCTGCTGCCGATGCGTACGGCGCCGATATCGTCGGCGCTGACCGCGGCTTCGAGTTCGATGCGCGAGAGGTCGACGATCTCGAGCAGCCTGGCGTCCAGCGCGACACGCTCGCCCGGCTGCACGAGGCGCTGCGAGACGATGCCGTCGAGCGGGGCGCGAATCTGGGCGTCGTCGAGCGACTTGCGCGCGAGCCCGGCCGCGGCCTGCGCCGCCTGCAGCGAAGCGCGCGCACCGGCGGCGTTCATGACCGAGGTGTCGAGCGCGTTCTGCGAGATGAATCCCTGCGCGACGAGCGCCCGGTTGTTGGCAAGCGTGCGCTCGGCAAGATCGAGCTGCGACTGGGCGGCCGCGGCCTGCTCGTCGGCCTGGCGCAGGCGCAGGCCGACTTCGGACGTATCGAGCCGGCCGAGCAACTGACCGCGCTTGACGATGTCGCCTTCGCGCACCGTGATCTCCTGCACGACGGCGGCGACGCGCGCCTTGACGACCGCGCTGTCGACCGCCTTGAGGCCGCCCGAAACCTGCACCGTGCGGACGAGTTCGACCGGCGCGAGCGTGAGCACGTCGGCGCGCGTCAGCTCGAACGCCTGCGCGGCCGGCGCCGTCGCGAGCCTGGCCTGCTGCGCCTTGCGCGCGGCGAGCGAGCGCGCGACGAGCGCGCCGAAGACCGCGAGCGCGACCACGGCCACGCCCCATTTGAGCCATCGCTTCATGCGTTCTTCTTTCTGGCCGCTGCGGCCGGCGCCTTCCTGTCCTGCGGCGCGGTGAGCGCGAGGAGCAGCAGTTCGACGTGGCGGTGCACGAAATCGTGCGGATCGAGGCGCGCCGCGAAAGGTTCGCAGGCGCCGACCGAATGCTTGTGCACGCAAAGCATCACCATCGGCAGGATGAGCGAGTGCACCGCGGCCTCGACATCGATGCGCCGGAACTCGCCGCTCGCGATGCCGCGCGCGAGGACGGCGCCGATCAGCCGCGTGCCCGGTTCGACCACTTCGCGGTGGTAGTAGGCGGCGATGTCCGGAAAACTGCGCACCTCGGTGATGATGAGCTTGAAGACGCCCGACGCCGGGCTGTCGTAGACGCGCAGCCACCAATGCTCGATCAAGGTGCGAAGCAGTTCGGCGCACGACCCGACGTGGCCGGCCACGGCGGCCGCACCCATCTCGATTTCGCTCGACAGCCGCTCGCGGATCACCGCCTTGAGCAGATCTTCCTTGCTCGAGTAGTAGAGGTAGGGCGTGCCCTTGGAGACGCCCGCCAGGGTCGCGACGTCCTCCATCTTGGTGGCCGCGAAACCGCGCTCGACGAACAGTTCGAGCGCGGCGTCGAGCAACTCCTGCGGGCGCGCCTGCTTGCGCCGTTGACGGGTGTGGGTTTCGGGCCGGGTCGCGGGCATCGAATCATACTGACTGACTGGTCAGTAATGTACCGTGGCGGGGCCCAGCCGTCAATCGAGAGGCATGAAAAGCGGCAACGCCCGACCGCACGGCTGTGGGCATCGAGTTCGGGACGCTTCGCTGCGCGGCACGTCAAACCAGAGTGGCATCGACGCCTGCCGACGGACTTTGCCGCTCGCCGGCAGGCCGCCGCGCGCGCACCATCCGCGCTGCCGGTGCAGGTATGCCCGGTTGGGCCGGTCGCCGTTCTCCGTCGGCACCGGCAGACCGAATGCGATCGAACATGACCGGAGTGTCCGCGCGGATGCGCGACGCGCCATCGGACCGGCGATCAGCACGAGCAGGCTGCGGCTCGGCCCGGCTTGGCGTCAGGCGGCGTGATTGCGCCGTACCTGCAGCGGCCCGTGGACTCTTCGGCGTCGAAGACCTGCTTCACGCGTGACCGAAGACGAGCGGATCGACGTCGCGAAGCAGACCCTCGCGCTGAAGCAAGACTCGTTTGCGCAGCAGTTCCTGCGGCCGCGCGAGCCGGCCGGCACAGCGCTGCAGCTGCGCGCGCGATCGAGCTTGGAGAAGAGCAAGACCGCGCCGCTCTCGGAGAGCGACTGGCTCTACCGCGCCGTCGATTGAGCTCCACATGATCGCGGGCGCGAACTCGCAAGCGCATCCGGGCATGCATTCAGCGCAATGTGCCGATCGACACGCTACCGCTCAGACCGTCGCGACCGGAATGTTGCCGATTCTCTTCTGCCACTCGCGCGGGCCGGTGTCGTGCACGCTCGTGCCGGTCGAATCGACGGCGACCGTGACCGGCATGTCTTTCACGTCGAACTCGTAGATCGCCTCCATGCCGAGGTCTTCGAAGCCGACGACCTTCGCGTGCTTGATCGCCTTCGAGACGAGGTAGGCCGCGCCGCCGACGGCCATCAGGTAGGCACTTTTGTGCTTGCGGATCGCCTCGATCCCGGCCGGCCCGCGCTCGGCCTTGCCGATCATGCCGATCAGGCCGGTTGCGCTCAGCATCATCTCGGTGAACTTGTCCATCCTCGTTGCCGTCGTCGGGCCAGCGGGGCCGACGACCTCGCCCGGCACCGGATCGACCGGGCCGACGTAGTAGATGACGCGGTTCGTGAAGTCGACCGGAAGCTTCTCGCCCTTGGCGAGCATGTCCTGGATGCGCTTGTGCGCGGCGTCGCGGCCGGTCAGCATCCTGCCCGACAGCAGCAGCGTGTCGCCCGGCTTCCATGCCGCGACCTGCTCGCGCGTCAGCGTGTTCAGATCGACCTTCTTCGACTTGTTGTAGTCGGGCGCCCAGTGCACGTCGGGCCAGTCGTCGAGGCTAGGCGGGTCGATGTAGGCCGGGCCGGAGCCGTCGAGCACGAAGTGCGCGTGGCGCGTCGCGGCGCAGTTCGGGATCATCGCCACCGGCTTGCTCGCGGCGTGCGTCGGATACATCGCGATCTTCACGTCGAGCACCGTCGTCAGGCCCCCCAGGCCCTGCGCGCCGATGCCCAGCGCGTTGATCTTGTCGTACAGCTCGATGCGCAATTCTTCGGTCTTGTTGCGCGGGCCTCTTTGCTTCAGATCGAACATGTCGATCGGGTCCATCAGCGATTCCTTGGCCATCAGCATCGCCTTCTCTGCCGTGCCGCCGATGCCGATGCCCAGCATCCCCGGCGGGCACCAGCCGGCGCCCATCGTCGGCACCGTCTTCATGACCCAGTCGATGAGGCTGTCGCTCGGATTCAACATCACGAACTTGGTCTTGTTCTCGCTGCCGCCGCCCTTGGCGGCGACCTGCACATCGACCGTGTTGCCGGGAACGACTTCCATGTGGACGACGGCCGGCGTGTTGTCGCGCGTATTCTTGCGCTCGAACTGCGGGTCGGCGACGATGCTCGCGCGCAGCGTATTGCCGGGCTCGAGATAGCCCTTGCGCACGCCTTCGTTGACGGCGTCGACGAGGCTCGCCGGGAAGCCGTCGAAGCGCACGTCCATGCCGATTTTCAGGAACACGTTGACGATGCCGGTGTCCTGGCAGATCGGGCGATGGCCCTCGGCGCACATCCGCGAGTTGGTCAGGATCTGCGCGATCGCGTCCTTCGCTGCCGGGCTTTGCTCGCCCTCGTAGGCGCGCGCGAGGTGCGCGATGTAGTCGGCGGGGTGGTAGTAGCTGATGTACTGCAGCGCGGCGGCGATGCTTTCGACGAAGTCTGCGTGCTTGATGATCGTGGCCATGATGATTGACGCGGTGAGGGGCGATGGATGAAGAGGGGGACGGGTGCAAGTCTAGCGAGCCGGATCGTCGATAGGGCGAATTGCGTTTTCGCATCGGCCTCCCGCGCAGGGTTCGTATGATGCTGGCAGGGCCGGGCGCAGGTTGCCCGCGCGAATGGACGAATGGAGAAAGATGCATGAACCGGCGGGACCTGATTGCGCGCGGCGCGGCGCTGGCGTCGATCGCGGCCGGTGCGCAGGCTGCCGCCGCGCCCGATGCCCTGCCGGCGATCGGCAGCGCGCTCGCATTGTCGCCGGTCGAGCTCTTCGATGGCCGGCGCTTCGAGCCGGCGCAGGCGCAAGGCAGGCTGCTCGTCGTCTACTGGTGGGCAAGCTGGTGCCCGTTTTGCGCGCTGCAGAGCCCGCACATGGAAAAGCTCTGGCAGACGGGGCAGGGCCGTGGTCTGCAGATGCTGGCGCTGTCGATCGACAAGAAGCCCGAAGACGCGACCACGTACCTCGCACAGCGCGGCTATACCTTCCCTGCGGGCTGGTTCACGCCTGCCGTCGCGCGCGTCCTCTCCAAGCCGAAGGGCCTGCCGGTGACGGTCGTGCGCGGCCGCGACGGCCGGGTCGTGATGGCCGAGGCGGGGCAGCTCTTCCCCGAAGATATCGAGCAGATCGCGCAATGGCTGTAGCGCGCAGCCGTCCGAGGCAGACATGACCCGAAACCACGAAATCACCGTCATCGGCGCCGGCTTCGGCGGGCTGTCGACGATCCGCGAACTGCGCAAGCGCGACAAGGCGGCGCGCATCACGCTCATTGCGCCGCGCGCGGAGCTGCACTACCTGCCGGGCATCATCTGGATTCCGAGCGGATTGCGCACGCGCGAGCAGCTGATAGTCCCGCTCGACGCCTTCCTGAAGCGCAACGACGTGCGTTTTCACGCCGCCGAAGCGACCGGCCTTTCCGACGATGGGCGCACGCTGGCGACGAGCGCCGGCGAGGTGACGAACGATGCCCTCGTCATCGCCAGCGGCGGGCGCTTCATCAAGAAGCTGCCCGGCATCGAGCACGCGATCACGCCGTGCGAAGGCATCGCCGCCGCCGAGCGCATCCGCGACCGCCTGCGCGAGATGCAGGGCGGCACGATCGCGATCGGTTTTGCCGGCAACCCGAACGAGCCGCAGGCGATGCGCGGCGGGCCGATGTTCGAGTTCCTTTTCGGCATCGACCGCCAGTTGCGCCGCGAGGGTCGGCGCGAGCGCTTCGAGATCGTCTTCTTCAGCCCCGCCGCCGAGCCAGGCAAGCGCCTGGGCGCGAAGGCCGTCACGCACCTGCTCGCCGAGATGCAGCGGCGCGGCGTGCGCACCCACCTCGGGCACAAGATGAAGCGCTTCGACGCCGACAAGGTCGTGACCGAAGGCGGTGAATTCAACGCCGACCTGATCCTCTTCATGCCCGGCATGACGGGCAACCTCTGGTTTGACCAGACCAAGCTCGCGCGCTCGCCGGGCGGACTGCTGCAGGCCGATGCGCACTGCCGCGCCGCAGGCGCCGAGCGCGTCTTCGTCGCCGGCGATTCGGGCAGCTTCTCCGGCCCCGACTGGATGCCCAAGCAGGCGCACATGGCCGACCTGCAGGCCGGCGCGGCGGCGGCCAATGTGCTCGCCGACCTTGCGGGCGCACCGGCGATGGCGACCTTCAAGACCGAACTGGTCTGCATCGTCGATGCGGTCGACCAGGGCTCGCTCGTCTACCGGACGGCCGAGCGCAACATGCTGGTGCCCAACCTGCACGTGCTGCACCTCGCGAAGCGGGCGTTCGAGTGGAAATACCTGCGGGCGTATCGGTGATTCCGCGCCGGCTGGCGCGCTGCCTCAGCCGGCGCGCTGCGGCGGCGCCGACGGCAGCACGAGTTCGACGCGCAATCCGCCGGCCGGCGCCGTGCCGAGAATGACGCTGCCGCCGTAGAGTGCGACCAGTTCGTGCACGATCGCAAGGCCGAGGCCGCTGCCGGCCACCGACTCGTCGAGCCGTGCGCCGCGTGCCATCGCGGCGTCGCGCCGCGCTGCGGCTATCCCAGGGCCGTCGTCGTCGACGACGATGTGCAGCCGGCGCGATGCGTGATCGGCGCTGGCGGCGATGCGGACTTCGCTCTTCGCCCAAGCGCAGGCGTTGTCGAGCAAGTTGCCGACGATCTCCTGCAGGTCCTGCAGTTCGCCGGCGAAGCTGCACGCCGGCGCGATCGGATCGCTTGCGATCGCCAGGCCGCGCCCGGCGTGTACGCGGCCGACGACGCGCAGCAGCCCTTCGATCACCGGTGCGACCGCGGTGCGCGCGCCCGGCGTCGTCTGCGCCGCGGCGCGCGAGCGGGCGAGGTGCCAATCGACCTGGCGGCGCGCGGCGGCGACCTGCTCCTGGACGAGGGCGGCGAGGTCGGGGTCGCCTTCGGGGCGCCGCTCGGCGGCCGTGGCGGCCTGCGCCATCACCGCCAGCGGCGTCTTGACCGCATGCGCCAGGTTGCCGGCCTGGGTGCGTGCGCGCTCGACGACCTGCGCGTTGCGGTCGAGCACGCCGTTGAAGTCGTCGATCAGTGGTTGGACTTCGGGCGGGAAGTCGCCGGCGAGCCTTTGCGCATCGCCTTCGCGCACCAGCGCCAAGGCCTGCGCGAGCTTCTTCAACGGCGCGAGGCCGACCGCGACCTGGCCGACCGCGGCGACGCCGAGCAGCACGAGCAGCACGCCGAGCGACGCGGCGAGGACGCGGTTGAAGTGCGCCACGGCGGCATCCGTTTCGCGCAGGTCGGCGGCGACGACGAGCCGCCACTGCACGCCGCCGGTGTCGTCGCTGGAAAGCGTGCGTTCGACGAGCAGCAGGTGCGCGTCCTGCGGGCCGGCGATCTCGTGGACGTGGACGCTGCCGCCGGCGAGGGCGTCCTGCGGCGCCGCAAGCGTCGTATCCCACAGCGAGCGCGAGCGCAGCACGCCGCTTTGCAACTTGCCGCCCGCGAGGCGGTCGAGCTGCCAGTAGTTGCCCGAGTAAGGGCGCGCCCAGCGCGGGTCGATCTCGGTGCGGATGTCGATCTGCGGCTGGCCGGCGGCGTCGAAGTCGAGGCTCGCGGTGAGCTGGTCGAGCTGCGCCGTCAGCGCGGCGGTGAACTGGCGCTGCACGTGCTCGCGAAACTGGCTCGCGAGGAAGAAGCCGGCGAGCAGCAGGGCGGCGGCGAGCGCGACGACCGTCGCCGCGAGCAGCCGAAAGCGCAGCGACAGCGCCCGGCGCCGGATCGCGATCGTCACGGCGCCGCCGCGAGCCGGTAGCCCATGCCGCGCACGGTCTCGATCAGCCCCGGCGGCAGCTTCTTGCGCAGCCGGCCGACGAAGACCTCGATCGTATTCGAGTCGCGATCGAAGTCCTGCGCGTAGAGGTGCTCGGTGAGTTCGGTGCGCGAGACGATCGCGCCCGGCCGGTGCATCAGGTAGGCGAGCAACCGATGCTCGAGGCTCGTCAGCGAAAGCGTCTGGCCGTCGAGCGTGAAGCGGCCGCTGCGCGTGTCGAGCGACAGCGCTCCGCATTGCAGCAGCGGCGACGCGATGCCCTGGGCGCGCCGGATCAGCGCGCGCAGGCGCGCCAGCAGCTCTTCCATGTGGAAGGGCTTGGCGAGGTAGTCGTCGGCGCCGGCATCGATGCCGGCCACCTTCTCGTGCCAGCTGTCGCGCGCGGTGAGGATCAGCACCGGCATGCGGTGCCCGGCGTCGCGCCAGCGCTTCAGGACGCTCAGGCCGTCGATGACGGGCAGGCCGAGGTCGAGGACGACGGCGTCGAACGGCTCGGTCTCGCCCAGATGCTGCGCCTCGCGCCCGTTGTCGGCCGCGTCCACCGCGTAGCCGGCGTCTTCGAGCCCGGCCTGCAATTGCCTGCGCAGCGTCGGCTCGTCCTCGACGAGCAGCAGTCTCATGGCCGTTGCCGGTGGAACTCGGGCTTCATTGTCCGGGCGCGCTTGCGCTGCTGGCACCTGCGCCGCCCCTGCGGCCCTTGGTCTTGACCTGGAGGACCTGCGCGGTGCGGGCGTCGACATCGAGCTTGACGAGACGGCCGTCGGCACGCAGCAGCTTGATCTCGTAGATCCAGCGGCCATCGTCTTCCCGGTCGAGTTCGAGCGCGAGAACCTGGCCTGGATGGGTGCGCTGCAACTGTTCCAGCAGCGTGGGCAGCGGCAGGATCTCGCCGGCCTGGACCGCGGCGCGGGCGCGGTCGTGATCGTGATCGTGATCGTGATCGTGCCCGCCGCCGGCCCAGGCCGCGGTCAGTGCCAGGCCGAGCGCCACGGCGCCGATCAGCGCCGCGCGCTGCCAGGGCCGGCCGCGCGGTGCGCAGCGTGCCGTTGAGTCGAGGAGCGTCATGGTTCGATTTTCGGCCGTCGCGGATGAACGGTCGATGAACGAGCGCTTCGGCGGCGCAGCAACGAATATGCGCCCCGCAAAAGAAAGGGCCCGGTGGTGACACCGGGCCGAAGGTACCTTGAAGCCCTGCTTCAGGAGGCACCGAGGAGACTCACGTTCAGGAGGGCTGCGAGCTCTGCCCCGCAGCAAACGTATGAGTCAGCCTGCGGTCGGAAAGTTCAACGCCGCGGCAGATTTTCTTTGCCGCGGCGTGATCTTGCGCGTCCTGCCTCAGGCAGCGCGGCGCGACTTGGTCGTGCTCGCGGTCGCCTTTTCGGCGGTGGCGGCCATCGCCTGGAAGTTCGACTCGGCGACGTTGGCGGCCTGCTTGGCGGCCTTCTGCACGGATTCGAAGGCGTTGTTCGCGGCGGCGACGGCGCTGCGCACTAGCGCAACGGCGTTCTCGGAGCCGGCCGGGGCGTTCTTCGCGGCGGCGTCGACGACCGACATGTACTTCGCCTGGAGGTCGGCGGTCTGCGCTTCGACGAGCTTGCCGATGTCGGCGTTCGTGCTCGCGGCGATGTCGTACACGTGGCGGCTGTAGGCGGCGGCCTTCTCGGCAGCCGGTTGCAGCAGGCCGGCCTGCAGCGCGATCAGCTCTTGCGCGTCCTTCACCGACAGTGCGGCGTTCACGCCTTCGGCGGCTTCGCTGAGCGATGCCTTGGCGACTTGCAAGTTGAGTTCGACGAGCTTCTCGACGCCTTCGAAGGCCTTGTTGGTGAGGCCGAAGAGGGTTTCGACGTTGGCCTTCTGGGCGGCGACAATTTGTTCAGCGGTCAGCATGGTTGATCTCCAGTGGGTGGGTTCAGGGGCAATCGGTTGGAGTGCTTGATTGCTGCACTGCAACATGAAATGAAGTATAGCGCCGCAAAGAGGGAAAGCAAGATGTTTTTGCTGCACTGCCGCAATTTAGAGCCCGCGTTCTACTGGCGCGGTCGGCCGGACGGTGACGGCAGCTTGCCCGGCGTGCCTTCTCGTCGCCGCGAAGGGGCGGATTTCGAGCGCGGCTGACGCCAGGACCAGCGTTTGCGAGCCTATTCGTCCGCGCATTTCGTCCTGCCGCTGCCCGATGGGCACCGGTTTCCGATGCAGCGCTACCGCCTGCTGCACGAGTGTGTTCAGGCGCAGTTGCCGGCGATCCGCATCCTCGAGCCGCCGGCCGCGAGCGACGGCGAACTTGCGCTTGCCCATACGCCGGCCTATGTGCGGCGGGTCGTCGAGGGCCGCCTCGATCCGCTGCAGCAGCGCGAGATCGGATTTCCGTGGTCGCCGCAGATGGTCGAGCGTTCGCGCCGCTCGGTCGGCGCGACGATCGCCGCGGCGCGCGCCGCGCTCGCCGAGGGCGTTGCCGCGAATCTGGCCGGCGGCACCCACCATGCGAGCGCCGACCGCGGCGGCGGGTATTGCGTCTTCAACGATGCCGCCGTCGCGGCCCGTCTGATGCAGGCCGAATGGCGGCGAACGCACCGCGATGCGTTGCACGTCGCCATCGTCGATCTGGACGTGCATCAGGGCGATGGCAGCGCGGCGATCTTTCGCGACGACCCGACCGTCTTCACGCTGTCGATGCATGCCGAGCGCAACTTTCCGTTTCGCAAGGAGGCGAGCGATCTGGATGTCGCGCTGCCCGACGGTTGCGGCGATGCGCAGTATCTCGACGCGCTCGATCGTGCGCTCGGTGCGCTGTGGGCACGCACCGCCGATGCCGCCCCGCGCCTTGTCTTCTACCTCGCCGGCGCCGACCCGCACGAGGGCGACCGCCTCGGCCGCCTGAAGCTGAGCACAGCCGGCCTCGCCGAGCGCGACCGCCGCGTGCTGAGGGCAGCGCGCGAGCGCGGCATCGCGGTCGCGCTTTCGATGGCGGGCGGCTACGGCCGCGACATCTTGGATACGATCGCCGTTCAGCGCGCCACGCTCGGCCTTGCGCTCGAGAGCTGGCGCGAGTGGAACAATGCAGCGGCCTGAACTCGCCCCGACTCGATCTTCGGGCTTGCGATCCACGCTGCGCAATCTGCAGGAACCCGACGTGCCGCCCAGTCCCGAATCCATCGCCGCCGTCGATGCCGCGATCACGTCGCGCCGCGCGGTGCGCGCATTCCTGCCGACGCCCGTGCCGCGCGAGACGGTGGAGGACATCCTGCGCGTCGCATCGCGCGCGCCTTCGGGCACCAATACGCAGCCGTGGAAGGTCTACGTGCTGGCCGGGGCGGCCAAGTCGGCGCTGTCGGACCGGATCGCGCGCATCTTCGGCGACCCGGCGGCGCTCGCCGCGCACGGCGAGGAGTATGCGTACTATCCGGTCGAATGGGTCTCGCCCTTCATCGACCGGCGGCGCAAGATCGGCTGGGACATGTACGGGCTGCTTGGCATCGACAAGGGCGACAAGGCGCGGATGCACGCCCAGTTCGGCCGCAACTACGCATTCTTCGACGCTCCGGTGGGCCTAATGTTCACGATCGATCGCGTCATGCGCCAGGGCAGCTGGCTCGACTACGGCATGTTCGTGCAGAGCGTGATGATCGCGGCGCGCGCGCGCGGGCTGCACACCTGTCCGCAGGCCGCGTTCCTGCGCTTTCACCGAGTCGTCATGGAGCAGATCGGCGCGCCGCCCAACGAGATGCTGGTCTGCGGCATGTCGATGGGCTTCGAAGACCGGTCGGCGGTCGTCAATTCACTGGTCACCGAACGCACGCCGGTGGCCGATTTCGCGAAGTTCATCGAATGAAGCATTCCATCCTCGTGGCACGCGCCATCTTCCCCGCCGTCCTCGACCGCTTGCGCGAGCACTTCGAGGTCGAAAGCAACGACACCGACGCACTCTGGAGCGCCGCCGAACTGATACGCCGGCTGCAGGGCAAGCAGGGCCTGTTCGCGACCGGCGAGCGGATCGACGCCGCGCTGCTCGACGCCTGCCCGCAGCTGCGCGCGGTGTGCAACATGGCGGTCGGCTACAACAATGTCGATGTCGACGCCTGCAGCGCGCGCGGCGTCGTCGTCACCAATACGCCGGACGTGCTGACCGAGACGACGGCCGATTTCGGCCTCGCTCTCGTGCTCGCCGCCGCGCGCCGCATGACCGAGGGCGAACACCTCCTGCGCCGCGGCGCCTGGAAGATGTGGCGCTACGACATGCTGACCGGGTGCGATGTCCACGGCACGACGCTCGGCGTGCTCGGCATGGGGCGCATCGGCCAGGCGATCGCGCGCCGCGGCGCGCTCGGCTTCGGCATGAAGGTGATCTATCACAACCGCTCGCGGCTCGATGCGGCGATCGAGGCCGGCATCGGCGCGCGCTACGTGAGCAAGGAGACGCTGCTGCGCGAAGCGGATCACCTCGTCCTCGTGCTGCCGTATTCGTCGGCGTCGCACCACGCGATCGGCGGCGCCGAGCTCGCGCTGATGAAGCCCGGCGCGACGCTCACCAATATCGCGCGCGGCGGCATCGTCGACGATGCGGCGCTCGCCGCGGCGCTGCGCACCGGCCGCCTCGCCGCCGCCGGGCTCGACGTCTTCGAGGGCGAGCCGCAGGTGCATCCCGATCTGCTAGCGTTGTCGAATGTCGTGCTCACGCCGCATATCGCGAGCGCGACGGTCGCGACGCGCCAGGCGATGGCCGATCTGGCGGCCGACAATCTGATCGCCGCCCTCGGCTGCGGACCGGACGCGGGGCGGCCGCCAACGCCGGTCAATCCGGGAGTGCTCGGCAAGCGCTGAAGCCGCCGAACTGGCGGGCCCTTCGCACGCACTTCACGGCATCTGGCGCGTTCTCGCATCGCCACAATCCGCTGACGCGAGGCGCTGAGCGGCGGTCGCCGCCGGCTGCGTTGTCGATACGGGAGCGAATGTGAAATCGATGCTCGGGCGGGCTGGACCCGCGATTCTCTCCGCGTGGGCGGCGCTCGCGCTTGGCGGCTGTGCCGGGACGCAGGTGCGGGCGCTCGCGACCGATACCGGGCAGAGCGCCTACGACTTGAGCGGCACCGATCTGCGCACGCTGTCGGCCGAGGCGGCGCGGCTTTGCCCGCGCGGGCACGCCGTGCTGCGCGAGTGGCACTCGAGCGGCCAGCTCGCCGGCGTGAATGCCGATTCGGTCTCGGCGAACGAGATGGCCTGGGCCATCAGCTACGACGTCGCGCGGCCGCAGGCGCAGATGAGCATCGTCTGTCAGGGCTGACAAGCTATCGCCGACGCGCCGCCCGGCGCCGCGCTGCGACAATCGCCGCATGAGTCGCGAAAGAGGGGCACCGCGCAGCGGGGATCGAAGCGAGCGAATGCGGCGAGGCGGCGACGACAAGGCGTTCCGAATGGCACGATCGGGCGGAGGCGCCGGATGATCGAATGGCTCGTGGTTGCGCTGTGCGGCGCGACGCTCCTGCTCGTCGTCTGGCTGCTCGTGCGGCGCAACGACGACGCCGCGTTGCAGCGCGCGGTGGAGGCGATTTCGCAATCGGCGCGCGCGGATTCCGAACGGCTCGAGCGCGAGATGCGCGACGAGGTCGGCCGCAGCGGCAGCGGCACGCGCCAGGAGATCGGGCACACGCTCGCCGCCTTCCAGCAGACGCTGCTCGCGCAGGCGGGCGACGTGGCGCGGACCCAGAACGAGCAGATCGACAGTTTTCGCACCCAGCTCGCGGCGACGCAGCAGGCGGTCAGCAGCGCGCTGCAGGGCGTCGTGAATGCGCAATCGCAGCAGGCGCAGGCGTCGCGCGACGCGCAGGATGCGGCGTTCAAGCGCTTCGGCGATGCGATCGCCGAGCAACTGCGAGCGCTCTCCGACGCCAACGAGCGCCGCCTGCTCGAGGTGCGCAATTCCGTCGAGCAGCGCCTCGGTGCGCTGCAGGCGGACAACGAGAAGAAGCTCGAGCAGATGCGCGCGACGGTCGATGAGAAGCTGCAGGCGACGCTCGAGACGCGCCTGACTGCCAGCTTCCAGCAGGTCGCCGAGCGGCTCGAGCAGGTCCACAAGGGTCTTGGCGACATGCGCGATCTGGCGCGCGACGTCGGCTCGCTCAACCGCGTGCTGACGAACGTGAAGACGCGCGGCGTCTTCGGCGAGGTGCAGCTCGCCGGCCTCCTCGAGCAGGTCCTCACGCCCGAGCAGTACGCAACCAACGTCGAGACCTTGCCGCACACCGGCGCGCGGGTCGAATTCGCGATCCGGCTTCCGGGCCGGCGCGACGACGGCGCGCCGCTGTGGCTGCCGATCGACGCCAAGTTTCCGCGCGAGGACTACGAGCGCCTCGTCGAGGCGCAGGAGCGCGCCGACCCGGCGGCGGTCGAAGCGTCGGCGAAGGCGATCGAGTCGCGCCTGCGGGCGGAGGCGAAGACGCTGCGCGAGAAATACGTCGCGCCGCCGCATACGACCGATTTCGGCATCATGTTCGTGCCGACCGAGGGGCTGTACGCCGAGGCGCTGCGCCGCCCGGGCCTCGTCGAGGGCCTGCAGCGCGAGCACAAGGTGATGCTGGCCGGGCCGACGACGCTGCTGGCGACGCTCTCGAGCCTGCAGATGGGGTTTCGCAGCCTCGCGCTCGAGAAGCGCTCGGCCGAGGTCTGGGAGGTGCTCGGCGCGGTGAAGACCGAGTTCGCCAAGTTCGGCGAGGTGCTCGACAAGACGCAGCAAAAGCTGAAGGAGGCGTCCGATACGATCGACCGCGCCAAGACGCGCACGAACGTGATGACGCGCAAGCTGAAGAGCGTCGAGGCCCTGCCGCTCGCGCAGGCCAATGCGCTGCTGCCGGGTGCGGATTCGCCTGCTGCCGACGGCGATGCCGCCTGAGCTCGATCCGGCACCGCCGGTCGCCGCTGCCGCGCTCCACGCGCCGCCGCGGCCGTTGACGGCGAATCCGCGGCCGCTGGTCGCGATCATCCTCGGCCAGATCTGTCTGCACGCCGGGATGGCGGGGCTGCGCGTCGCGGCCCCGTTGCAGGCGCTGACGGCGGGCTACAGCGCATGGGCGGTCGGCGTGCTGCTCGCCTTGTTCGCCGCCGCGCCGGTGGTCTTCGCGATGAAGGCCGGACGGCTGAGCGACAAGTACGGCTATCACCGGCCGCTGCGCCTTGCCGTCGGGCTCTGCGCGGCGGGCGGTCTGCTGGCCTGCCTCTCGCAGGCCTATGCCGTGCTGTGCGTGGCGGCGGTGCTCTGCGGCACCGGCGCGAATACCGGGATGATCACGATCCAGCGCAGCGCGGGGCGCCTCGCCGGCACGGCGACCGAGCGCATCCAGGTCTTCAGCTGGCTCGGGCTCGCACCGGCGATCGCCAATATGACCGGCGCGATCCTGGCCGGCGTGCTGATCGACGGCGTCGGCTTTCGGGCCGCATTCGGCGCGCTCGGCGTGCTGCCGCTCGCGGCGCTCGTGATCGCGCGCCATGTGCCCAACGATGGGGCGCCGGCGCCCGTTGTGCCGGGGGCGCCGGAATCGCCACACTCGCCGCGCGCCCCGCGCCGCGCGGCGTGGGATCTGCTGCGCTCGGCGCCGCTGCGCCGGCTGATGCTCGTCAACTGGCTGCTCTCGGCGAGCTGGGACGTGCACAGCTTCGTCCTGCCGGTCCTCGGCCATGCGCGCGGCATGAGCGCATCGGCGATCGGCACCATCCTCGGCCTGTTCGCACTCGCGGTGGCCGCGGTGCGCCTCGCGCTGCCGATGATCGCGCACCGCCTGCAGGAACGCCGGGTGCTGGTCGGCGCGATGCTGTCCACCGCGGCGGTCTTCGCGGTCTACCCGCTGATGCCCAACGACTGGCTGATGGCGGTGTGCGCCGTGCTGCTGGGCCTATCGCTCGGTTCGGTGCAGCCGATGATCATGTCCACGCTGCACCACATCACGCCGCCCGAACGCCACGGCGAGGCGATCGCGCTGCGCTCGATGGCGATCAATGCATCCAGTGCCGCGATGCCGCTCCTGTTCGGCATGCTCGGCGCGGCGCTCGGCGCGGGCGCGCTGTTCTGGGCGATGGGGCTTGCCGTCGCCGGCGGCAGCTTCGCCGCGCGCCGGGTCTGAAGCGGTGTGCGGCGCCCGCGCCGCGTCAGAACCTGATTCCGGCCGCGTTGCGCAAGGGCTCGGCGGCGGGCAAGGGTTCGAGCGCATTCGGCGCGGCCGGCTGCGCGGCCTCGCGCCTGGGCTGCAGCGGCGTCGGCGCGGCAAACTGATAGCCCTGTGGCAGCATCGATTGCTGCGGATAGCCGGCCGCGTTGAGGTAGCCGTTCCAGGCCTGCGGATCGAACCCTGGCACCGATTGCGTGCCGAGCATCAGGGTCGGCACGTCACGCGTGCCCGTCAGGCGCTGCAGCGCATCGGCATCGTCGCCGGACTGGACGATCTTCTCGGCGTGCGGAACGCCGCGCTGGCGCAAGAGGGCGCGCGCGTTGTCGCACGGCGTGCAGTCCGCGGTGACGAAGAGGGTGACCGGGTAGCGCGCGACGACCTTCTGCAGTTCGGGCGGCAGCATCGCGGGGTCGGCCACCGCGTTGCCGGCGGCATTCAGCGGCGTCACCTTGCCGCCCGCGGCATCGGGCATGCGATCGGTATAGGTCACCTTGCCGTCGGGCCCGACGACCTTGTAGAGCGCATGCGCGGGCAGTGCGGTGAGCAGGCCGGCGATCAGGGCGCCGCAGGATGCGGCAAGCGCACGCCGCAGCGGCGGCGCCAGCCGGCGCCGGCCGGCTGCGAGGGTCGGTGAGTTGTGGCGGCTCATGCTCGCTCCTGAACGCGTCAAGCCACGTCTGCGGCGTGATCAGAGTTTATCGGCGCGCGGGCGGCGAACTCAAGCCATGCCTTGCTGGCGCAGCAGGGCGTCGATCGTCGGCTCGCGGCCGCGGAAGGCCTTGAAGCTCTCCAGCGCCGGGCGGCTGCCGCCCGCCTCGAGGATCGCCTGGCGAAAGCCGCGTCCGGTGGCGGCGTCGAATACGCCGTTCTCCTCGAAGGCGCTCCAGGCGTCGGCGCTCAGCACCTCGGCCCACTTGTAGCTGTAGTAGCCGGCCGCATAGCCGCCGGCAAAGATGTGCGAGAAGGCGTGCTGGAAGCGGTTGAACGGCGGCGCCTGGATGATATTGACCTCGTGGCGGACTTCGTCGATCAGCGCCTGGATGCGCGCCTCGCACCCCGGCTCGGCGTGTAGCCGCATGTCCAGCAGGGCGTACTCGACCTGGCGCACCGTCTGCAGGCCGCTCTGGAAGTTGCGCGCGGCGAGCATGCGATCGTAGAGCGCGCGCGGCAGCGGCTCGCCGGAATCGACGTGCGCCGTCAGGCGCTGCAGGACCTCCCATTCCCAGGCGAAGTTCTCCATGAACTGGCTCGGCAGTTCGACCGCGTCCCACTCGACCCCGGAAATCCCGGCGACGCCGATATCGTTCACCTGCGTCAGCATGTGGTGCAGGCCGTGGCCGAACTCGTGGAAGAGCGTCGTCACGTCGTCGTGCGTCAGCAGCGCCGGGCGCAGCGCGCCATCGACCTCGAGCGGCGGCGTGAAGTTGCACACCAGGTTCGCGACCGGCGTCTGCAGCGTGCCGTCGGGTCGCACCCAGCGGCCGCGCACTTCGTCCATCCAGGCCCCCGAACGCTTGCCGGGCCGGGCGTGCAGGTCGAGGTAGAACTGGCCGACGAGTTCATTGCCCGACCCGGCGGCGCCGGCACGCCGGCGCTCGATCCGAAAGAAATGCACGCTCGGATGCCAGACCTCGGCGCGGTCTTCGCGGATCTCGACTTCGAACAGCGTCTCGACGATGCGGAACAACCCGTCGAGCACCTTCGGCTCGGTGAAATACTGCTTCACCTCCTGGTTGTTGAAGGCATAGCGCTGCTGCTTCAGGTGCTCGGAAGCGAAGGCGAGGTCCCAGGCCTGGAGTTCGGGCAGGCCGAGTTCGGTGCGCGCGAAGTCGCGCAACTCGGCGAGGTCGCGCTCGGCGTAGGGCCGGGCGCGCGCCGCGAGATCGCGCAGGAAGGCCATGACCTGGGCCGGCGAATCGGCCATCTTCGGCACGACCGACAACTCGGCGAAGTTCGCGTAGCCGAGCAGCCGCGCCTCCTCCTGGCGCAAGGCGAGCAGATCGCGCATGACCTGCGTGTTGTCCAGCGCCGGCGGGCCGAGTTCGCTCGCCCGCGTGACGTTGGCGGTATAGAGCCGCTCGCGCAGGGCGCGGTTCTCGCCGTACTGGATGACGGGCAGGTAGCTCGGGTAGTGCAGCGTCAGCTTGTAGCCTTCGCGCCCGTCGGCGTTCGCCGCCGCGCGTGCCGCCTGCCTCGCATCGGGGGGCACGCCGGCGAGGTCTTGGTCCGAGACGTAGCAGGCGAAGCCGTCCGTCGCGTCGAGCACATGTTCGGAATACTGCTGCGAGAGCGCGGCGAGTTGCTCCTGGATCGCCGCGAAGCGCGCCTTCGCCTCGCCCTGCAGTTCGGCGCCCGAGAGCACGAAGTCGCGCATCGCGTGGGCCAGCACCTGGCGGCGCGGCGCCGAGAGCGCCGCCGCCTGCGGGCTCGCGAGCACGGCCTTGTATTTCGCATAGAGCCGCTCGTCGGCACCGAGCCGGGTGTGAAATGCGGTGACGCGCGGAAGATTCTCGTTGTAGGCGGCGCGCAGCTCGGGCGTGTCGGCGACCGCGTTCAGGTGGCTCACCGCCGACCAGGCGCGACCGAGACGTTCGGTTGCAACGTCGAGGATGGCGGAGAGGGCGTCGTACTCGGCAGGGACGGCGTCGCTCGTCACGCGCTCGAGCGCGGCCTGCGCGTCGCGCAAGAGGACGTCGATGGCGGGCGTGACGTCGGCCGGCGCGATATGGGCAAACGCCGGCAGATCGTGCGTCTGCAGTAGAGGATTGGTCATCGTGCTCGAGCCTTGTGGGCGTTGCGCGCCGCGTGTTCGGCGGCTTCCAGGGTATTGACGAGCAGCATGGCGCGCGTCATCGGGCCGACGCCGCCCGGCACCGGCGTCAGGAAACCCGCGACCTGGCTGACGCTTGCGAAATCGGCGTCGCCGCACAGCTTGCCGTCGGCGCCGCGATTCATGCCGACATCGATGACGACGGCGCCGGGCTTGACCATCGCGCCGCTGAGCATGCCGATCTTGCCGACCGCGGCGACGACGATGTCTGCATCGCGCGTATGGTGCGCAAGGTCGGGCGTCGCGCTGTGACAAATGGTGACCGTGGCGTTCGCCTGCAGCAGCAGCATCGCCATCGGCTTGCCGACGATGTTGCTGCGCCCGATCACGACCGCATGCTTGCCGCGCGGGTCGCAACCGATCGATTCGAGCATCTTCATGCAGCCGTAGGGCGTGCAGGCGCGAAAGCCGGGGCGGCCGATCATCAACGCGCCGGCGCTGGCGATGCTGAAGCCGTCGACATCCTTCTCCGGCGCGATCGCCTCGATCACCTTGCCGGCGTCGATATGCGGCGGCAGCGGCAGTTGCACGAGGATGCCGTCGATCGCCGGATCGGCGTTCAGCGCCGCGATGCGATCGAGCAGCGCGGCTTCGGGAATCGACGCGTCGTGCCGCTCGAGGACCGAGTGCAGGCCGCTTTCCTCGCAGTCCTTCACCTTGTGGCGCACATAGACCTTCGACGCCGGGTTCTCGCCGACGAGGATCACCGCAAGTCCCGGCTTGCGGCCGCGCGCGGCGAATGCCGCGGCGCGGCGCGCGACATCGGCGCGGATCGAAGCCGCGAGTGCGTTGCCGTCGATGAGGCGGGCGGTCATGGTGGGTGGGCTCCTCGATGCCTGAATGCAAAAAGGCCGCTCGTCGAGGCGGCCTTCCGGGGTCGGGCCGACGTCAGGCCTTGGCCGGGGTCTGCGCGCCGAGCGCGATCTTGAGCAGGTCGGCGACGGTGTTGGCGTTGAGCTTCTCCATGATGTTGGCGCGATGCGCCTCGACCGTCTTGATGCTGATGCCCAGATCGTCGGCGATCTGCTTGTTCAGGCGTCCGGCGACGATGCGCTCGAGCACCTGGCTCTCGCGCGTCGTCAGGCGCGACAGCAGCGCATCGCGGCTCGCCGCCTCCTGGTGCTGCGAAAACGCGCTGCGCGCGCGCTCGAGCATGCGTTCGACGAGGGCGACGAGCGCATCCTCCTTGAACGGCTTCTCGATGAAATCCTCGGCCCCCTTCTTCATCGTCGTCACCGCCATCGGCACGTCGCCGTGGCCGGTGATGAAGACGATCGGCAGCGGCGAGCGGCGCTCGACGAGGCGGTCCTGCAACTCGAGCCCGCTCATGCCGTCCATCCGGATATCGGCGATCAGGCAGGCGACCTCGCGCGGGTCGAAGCGGGTCAGAAAGGCCTCGGCGGAATCGAAGCACTTGACCCGGTAGTCCTTGCCTTCGAGCAGCCACTGCAGCGAATCCCGCACCGCCTCGTCGTCGTCGACCACATAGACGGTACCGCGCTTGGGAATCAGACTCATGGAGGCAGGCTCAGGGCAGGCGCAAGGCCTTCGGTTTGCGACAGATCGACAGGCAGCGTGAACGAGAACCGGCAGCCTTCGACGAGGTTTCCATTGTATAAGTTCTGCGCCTTGATCCTTCCCTGGTGCGATTCGACGATCGAGCGGCACAGCGACAGGCCGATGCCAAGGCCATCGGTCTTCGTCGAGTAGAAGGCCTCGTAGAGCCGGCCGATCGCTTCGTCCTTGATGCCGGGCCCGGTGTCGGTGACGCTGAATTCGACGACGCCGCCTTCTTCGTCGCTGTGCCGCGGCACGACGCGCAGTTCGATGCTGCGCCGCGCGGGCGGCAGGCGTGCCGAATCGATCGCCTCGGCGGCATTCTTCAGCAGGTTGAGGACGACCTGCTCGATCAGGATCGGGTCCACGTGCAGCGGCGGCAGGCGCTGCGCCACATGGGTCTGGATGGCGACGTTGCGCCGCCGCAGCTCGATGCCGGCGAGCTCGACCGCGTCGTCGATGATCGTGCGCGCCTGGGTCCACTGGCGCTGCGGTTCGCTGCGCTTCACGAACGAGCGGATGCGGTGGATGATCTGGCCGGCGCGCTGCGCCTGGCGCGAGGTCTTGGCGAGCGTCGCGATCAGATCCTCGGTCTTGATCGTGCCGCCCTCGACGCGCGTCATCATGCCGTTGCAGTAGTTGCTGATCGCCGTCAGCGGCTGGTTGAGCTCGTGCGCGACCGACGACGCCATCTCGCCCATCGTCACGAGCCGGCTCGTGACCTGCGCCTTCTCGGCCTGGCTGGCGGCCAGCGCTTCGGCGCTGCGCCGCGCGGTGATGTCGGTCGCGATCAGCATCTGCGCCAGACGGCCGTCGGTCCATTGCAGGTAGCGCGCGCGCACGTCGAACCACTTCTCGAGGCCCTCGACGAAGATTTCGCGCGGGTCGGAACCGGCACCGGTCAGTTCGTGGGTCGGCAGGCCGCCGAGGTTGTCGACCGAATCGTCCTCGTCGGAGGGCGACTTTGCCGACCTCGATTCACCGCCCGCGAGGAGCGCGTGCCCGCTGCCGTCGGCGCCGAACCACAGCCGGTACGAGCGGTTCGCGAACAGCAGTTCGCCCTGCTGGACCGACAGCACCGAGACCGCCGCTTCCAGGCCCTCGAGCACGGTCGTGAAGCGTTCGTGCGATGCCGAGAGCTGGTCGCGCACGCGCTTGCCCTCGGTGATATTCGTCATCGACGTCACCCAGCCCGTCTGGTGGCCTTTCGGATCGATCAGCGGCGAGACGTACATGCGGGCGTCGAAGACCGTGCCGTTCTTGCGCATCACCTTGACTTCGATGCCACCTGCCGGGCTGCGGCCCTGCAGCTCCTGCAGTAGCAGGCGGTTGTTCTCCTCGCGGCGGTCCGACGGCCAGTACGGGAACGGGGGCTGGTGGCCGACGAGTTCGCTTTCGGCAAAGCCGGTCATCGCGCAGAAGGCCGGGTTGACATAGGTGATGCGCGCTTCCATGTCCATCGCGCGCATGCCGGTCAGCATCGAGTTCTCCATCGCGCGGCGGAAATTGGTCTCGGTGACGAGGGCGGCCTGCATCTGCATCCGGCGCGACATGTGGCGCCACGTCCCGAGCAGCGTCCACAGGGTCAGGACGGAAAGTGCGACGACCATCCAGAACAGCGTATTGCTGACGAGGCCGATCGAGGTACGAAATCCCTGGCTGCGCAGCACGATGCCGTTGCCCGCCGGCGCGAGCGGCAGGTCATAGACGATCGCCGCCGGCCGCGCCTCGCGGCCCGGCATTGGTATCACGCTGCTGGCAAGGGCGCGGCCCTGCTCGTCGTACAAGGCGATCGAATGCCGGTTCGTGATCTCCACCGGAACGAAGTAGCGCAACAGCCGCTCGATCGAATATTCGGCCACCAGCGCGCCGGTGAAGGCGTTGCGGTCGATCAGCGGCACGACGACCTGAAAGACTTCGCCTCCATCCGCGCGGTGCAGCGGCCCCGAATACACCGGCTGGCGTTGCACGCGCGCCGCTTCGAAGGTGTCGGCGTCTGCTTTCAAGGCGGGATCCGGGTTGGTTTCCGGGTCGGCGCCGGCGATCGGATCGAAGTCGAATGCCCGCACGCTTCGAGCCGTGTAGTTGGCCCGCGGCTTGCGCTCGGTGCCGACCCAGGTCAGCGCATTGATCTCGGGCCGCTCCTGGGTGAAGGTCGCCGCCTGGGCGATGAACTGCTCCCGATCGATGGTGCGGGTCGCGACCTCGCGCGCGATGCGCACGAGTTGCTCCTTGTTCTCGATGAGACGCAGGCGGATCTGCTGCTGCGCGATCTCGGCATCGCGCTTGACGGCTTCCTGCTCGCGCTCGAATTCCTCGTTGCGCAGATACCAGAAGGCCGAGATGATGGCGGCGAGGAACAGTAGAACCGACACCAGGGGCCCGAGGGTCGCGAAGCGATCCTGACGGTCCGGCGTTTGCTTGCCCCACCAGCGGCCGAGCAATCGCTCGAGGCGTGTGCGCGGTGCGATTCGGCCGATCCTGACCTCAGGGGGATTGCGCATCGTGCGATTATCGAGGGGTGTGACGCGAGGACGGGCGGCCTGTTGCCTTCCTTCCCTCGTGAATTCCATTATGTGAGAGGCAGTCGCACGATTCGGAATGATTTTTCATCTGTGCGACACTCGACAGCCATTGCCAACAGGAGGTTTGCATGTCCGCTCTTCCCGAATCCTTTCTCGGCGCGCCGGCCAACGATGACGATGCACAGGAAACGCGTGAATGGCTCGAGGCGTTGTCGGCCGTCATCGCCTCCGAAGGCGGCGCACGCGCGCACTTTCTGCTCGAGCAGTTGATCGATCAGGCGCGCCAGGCCGGCATCGACCTGCCGTTCTCGGCCAATACGGCCTACATCAACACGATTCCCGCCGATCAAGAAGAGCGCACGCCGGGCAACATCGAGATCGAGGAGCGGCTGCGCGCCTACATGCGCTGGAACGCGATGGCGATGGTCGTGAAGGCGAATCGGCTGCATCCGGCCGATGGCGGCGACCTCGGCGGCCACATCGCAAGCTTCGCGTCGCTCGCGACGATGCTCGGCACCGGCTTCAACCACTTCTGGCACGCCGAGAGCGAAGGCCACGGCGGCGATCTGATCTATCACCAGGGCCACTCCTGTCCGGGCATCTACGCGCGTGCGTTCATGGAAGGGCGGATCAGCGAGGATCAGTTGATCCACTTCCGCCAGGAGGTCGACGGCAAGGGCATCTCGAGCTATCCGCACCCGAAGCTGATGCCCGAGTTCTGGCAGTTCTCGACCGTCTCGATGGGCCTCGGGCCGCTGATGTCGATCTACCAGGCGCGCTTCCTCAAATATTTGCACGCGCGCGGCATCGCCGACACCGCAAACCGCAAGGTCTGGGTCTTCTGCGGCGACGGCGAGATGGACGAACCCGAGGCGCTCGGCGCGGTCGGCCTCGCCTCGCGCGAACATCTGGACAACCTGATCTTCGTCATCAACTGCAACCTGCAGCGGCTGGACGGCCCGGTGCGCGGCAACGGCAAGATCATCCAGGAACTGGAAAGCGAGTTCCGCGGATCGGGCTGGAACGTGATCAAGCTGCTGTGGGGCAGCTACTGGGATCCGCTGCTCGCGCGCGACAAGGAAGGCATCCTGCGCAAGGTGATGATGGATACCGTCGATGGCGACTATCAGGCCTTCCGCGCGAACGACGGCGCGTTCGTGCGCAAGAACTTCTTCGGGCGCCATCCGAAGCTGCTCGAGATGGTCGCCAACCTGAGCGACGAGGACGTCTGGCGCCTGAACCGAGGCGGCCACGATCCGCAGAAGGTGTACGCCGCATTTCACCGCGCGGCGCATCACAAGGGCCAGCCGACGGTGATCCTCGTCAAGACCGTCAAGGGCTACGGCATGGGCCGCAGCGGCGAGGGCAAGAATACGGCGCACCAGACGAAGAAGCTGATCGACGAGGACGTGAAGGCGTTCCGCGACCGCTTCAATATCCCGATTCCCGACGACCAGCTCGGCGATATCCCGTTCATCAACCCCCCCGCGGACACGCCGGAGCCGCAGTATCGGCCCGCCCACCGCAAGGCGCTCGGCGGCTCCCTGCCGCACCGGCGGGCGAAGGCCGACGAGAAGCTCGCCGTGCCGCCGCTCGAGACCTTCAAGGCGGTGCTGGAGCCGACCGCCGAGGGCCGCGAGATCTCGACGACCCAGGCCTTCGTGCGCTTTTTGACGCAGCTGCTGCGCGACAAGGAGTTGGGACCGCGCACGGTGCCGATCGTCGTCGACGAGGCGCGCACCTTCGGCATGGAAGGGCTGTTTCGCCAGATCGGCATCTACAACCCCGCGGGCCAGAACTACACGCCGGTCGACAAGGATCAGGTGATGTACTACCGCGAGGACAAGGCCGGCCAGGTGCTGCAGGAGGGCATCAACGAGCCGGGCGGCATGGGCAGCTGGATCGCGGCGGCGACCTCGTACTCGACGAGCAACCGCATCATGATCCCGTTCTACGTCTACTACTCGATGTTCGGCTTCCAGCGCTTCGGCGATCTGGCGTGGGCCGCCGGCGACATGCTCGCGCGCGGCTTCCTGCTCGGCGGCACGTCGGGACGCACGACGCTCAACGGCGAGGGCCTGCAGCACGAGGACGGCCACAGCCACGTTCTCGCGAGCACGATCCCGAACTGCATCAGCTACGACCCGACCTTCGCGCACGAGGTCGGCGTCATCCTGCACCACGGCCTCGAGCGCATGGTCGAGCAGCAGGACGACGTCTATTTCTACATCACGCTCTTGAACGAGAACTACGCCCAGCCCGGACTGCGCGAGGGAAGCGAGGAAGAGATCATCCAGGGCATGTACCTGCTGCGCGAGGGCGCGAAGAAGACGCCACGCGTAAACCTGCTCGGATCGGGCTCGATCCTGCGCGAGAGCATCCAGGCGCAGGAGCTGCTGGAGACCGATTGGGGCGTCGCCGCCAACGTCTGGAGCTGCCCGAGCTTCAACCAGCTCGCCCGCGACGGCCAGGACGTCGAACGCTGGAACCTGCTGCATCCGACGCAGACGCCGCGCGTGCCGTTCGTCACCCGCCAGCTCGACAAGCACGCCGGGCCGGTCGTCGCCTCGACCGACTACATCAAGAACTATGCCGAGCAGATCCGCCCCTACTGGCCCAGGGCCCGCCACTACAAGTTTCCCGCCCCCGCCGCCTTCGCCCGCGGGCACTTCCCCTCCAAGCGGCCCGAGCCCTTCGAAATCAACCGCCACTTCATCGTCGTCGCCGCCTTGAAGGCGCTCGCCGACGAAGGCACGCTGCCGGCGTCCAAGGTCGCCGAGGCGATCGCGAAATACGGCATCGATACCGAGAGAATCAACCCCCTGTACGCCTGAGCACACGCCGGTGCCGCAACTGCACAACTAGCATGGAGACGACAAGATGGCAGTGATCGAAGTGAAGGTACCGGATATCGGCGATTTCGAGGAGGTCGATGTCATCGAGATCCTCGTCAAGCCGGGCGATGCGGTGAAGGTCGAGCAAAGCCTGATCACCGTCGAATCGGACAAGGCGTCGATGGAGATCCCGTCGTCGCAGGCCGGCATCGTCAAGGAAATCAAGGTCCAGCTCGGCGACAAGGTCAGCGAGGGCTCGACGGTGCTGATGCTCGAAGCCGAAGCCGCAGAGGCACCGGCCGCACCGGCGCCCGCCGCGCCGGCCGCGCCGGCCGCGCCGGCCGCCGTAAGCGTGCAGGCTGCAGCGGCGTCAGCCGCGCCCGCGGCGCCGCCCGCCGCCGCACCTGCCCCGGCCGGCGCAACGATCGAGGTGCGCGTGCCCGATATCGGCGACTTCGATCAGGTGGCGGTGATCGAAGTGATGATCAAGCCGGGCGACAGCATCAAGGCCGAGCAGTCGATGATCACCGTCGAATCGGACAAGGCGTCGATGGAGATTCCGTCCTCGCACGCCGGCGTGGTGCGCGAGGTGCGCGTCAAGCTTGGCGACAAGGTCGGCGAGGGCAGCGTCGTCGCGCTGCTCGAGACGAGCGCCGCCGCCACCCCGGCCGCGAGCCCGGTCGCGGCGCCAGCGCCGGCGGCCGCGTCGCCTGCCCCTGCGCCTGTGCCTGCGCCGGCCACGTTCTCCACCCCGGTCGAGCGCCAGTCGCCGACATCCGCCTTGCCGGCCGACGATTCCGCGGGATCGACCGCACCGCTGCCGCATGCATCGCCCAGCATCCGCAAGCTGGCGCGCGAACTCGGCGTGCCGCTTGCCGAGGTGCGCGGCAGCGGGCCGAAGGGGCGGATCACGCAGGGCGACGTGCAGGATTTCGTGAAGGGCGTGATGGCGGGCAGCGTGCAGACCGCGGCGCAGAAGGCGAAGGCACCGGCCGCCGCGGCAGGCGGTGGCCTGCCGGGGCTGCTCGCCTGGCCGCAGGTCGACTTCGCGAAATTCGGGGCCATCGAGCGCAAGGATCTGGCGCGCATCAAGCGAATCAGCGGCGCGAACCTGCACCGCAACTGGGTCATGATTCCGCACGTCACGAACCACGATGACGCCGATATCACCGAGCTCGAAGCATTCCGGGTGCAGACGAACAAGGAGAACGAAAAATCCGGCGTCAAGGTGACGATGCTCGCTTTCCTGATCAAGGCCTGCGTCGCGGCGCTCCAGAAGTTTCCCGAGTTCAACGCATCGCTCGACGGCGAGCAGCTCGTGCTGAAGAAGTATTTCCATATTGGCTTCGCCGCCGACACGCCCAACGGGTTGATGGTGCCGGTCATCAAGGACGCCGACCGCAAGGGCGTGATGCAGCTGTCGCGGGAGATGGCGGATCTTGCGAAGAAGGCGCGCGACGGCAAGCTGAGCCCGGGCGAGATGAGCGGCGCGTGCTTCACGATCTCGTCGCTCGGCGGCATCGGCGGGCGCTATTTCACGCCGATCATCAATGCGCCGGAGGTCGCGATCCTCGGCGTCTGCCGCAGCAGCATCGAGCCGCGCTGGAACGGCGAGAAGTTCAAGCCGCGCCTGATGCTGCCGCTCAGCCTGAGCTGGGATCACCGCGTGATCGACGGCGCGGCCGCGGCGCGCTTCAACGTCTATCTGTCGCAGATCCTGGCGGACTTCCGCCGGATCGTGCTGTAAGGAGCGCGCGATGGCGACGATGGACATCAAGGTTCCCGATATCGGCGACTTCAAGAACGTCGCGGTCATCGAACTGCTCGTCAAGCCGGGCGATACGGTGAAGACCGAGCAGTCGCTGATCACGGTCGAGAGCGACAAGGCATCGATGGAGATCCCGTCGTCGGCGGCCGGCGTCGTCAAGGAGCTGAAGGTCAAGCTCGGCGATACGGTCAACGAGGGCGATCTGATCCTGACCCTGGAAGGCGATGCGGCGGTCGCCGCAGCGGCGCCCGCACCGGCCGCCGCGAGTGCGCAAGCGCCGGCTGCAGCACCGTCGGTTGCAGCCGATGCCGCGGCGCCCGCAGCGCCGCCGCCCACGGCGGCCGCAGGCGCAGCCGGCGTGGCCGCCTTCGCCGGTAGCGCGGATCTGGAATGCGACCTGCTCGTGCTGGGTGCCGGGCCGGGCGGCTACTCGGCGGCGTTTCGGGCTGCCGATCTCGGCCTGAAGGTGGTGCTCGTCGAGCGCCATGCGACGCTTGGCGGCGTGTGCCTGAACGTCGGCTGCATTCCGTCCAAGGCGCTGCTGCACGTCGCAGCGGTGATCGACGAGGTGAAGCACTTCCACGCCCTCGGCGTGAGCTTCGGTGCGCCGAGCGTCGATCTCGCCAGACTCAAGGCGCACAAGGACAAGGTCGTCGGCAAGCTGACCGGCGGCCTCGCCGCGATGGCGAAGATGCGCAAGGTGACGGTGGTGCAGGGCAGCGCCGAGTTCGCGGGCCCCTTTCATCTGTCGGTCGCGCTCGCGAAGGGCGGCACGCAGGTGATCGGCTTCAAGCGCGCGATCATCGCCGCCGGCTCGGAGGCTGTGAAGCTGCCGTTCCTGCCGAACGGCGATCCGCGCGTCGTCACGAGCACCGGCGCGCTCGAGCTGCGCCAGAGCCCGAAGCGCATGCTCGTCATCGGCGGCGGCATCATCGGCCTCGAGATGGGCACGGTCTATTCGACGCTCGGCGCGCGGCTCGATGTCGTCGAGATGCTCGACGGCCTGATGCAGGGCGCGGACCGCGACCTCGTCAAGGTCTGGCAGAAGATGAACGCGCCGCGCTTCGACAACATCATGCTGAAGACGAAGACGGTCGGCGCCGAGGCGCGCTCCGACGGCATCCTCGTCAAGTTCGAAGGCGAGGGCAAGCTCTCGGAGCAGACCTACGACCTCGTGCTGCAGGCCGTCGGGCGCGTGCCCAACGGCAAGCGGATCGGCGCCGAGAAGGCCGGCGTCGCGGTCGGCGAGCGCGGCTTCATCGCGGTCGATCGCCAGATGCGCACCAACGTCGCGCACATCTTCGCGATCGGCGACATCGTCGGCCAGCCGATGCTCGCGCACAAGGCGGTGCACGAGGCGCACGTCGCGGCCGAGGTCGCGGCCGGCGAACAGCTCGGCGACGAAAAGCTCGCCCGCGCATCGTTCGATGCGCGCGTGATCCCGAGCGTTGCCTATACCGACCCCGAGGTCGCCTGGGTCGGCGTCACCGAAGACGAGGCGAAGGCCGAGGGCCTGAAGGTGAAGAAGGGACTCTTCCCGTGGAACGCGTCGGGCCGCGCGATCGCCAACGGCCGCGACGAGGGCTTCACGAAGCTGCTCTTCGACGCCGAAACCCACCGCATCGTCGGCGGCGGCATCGTCGGCACCCATGCGGGCGACATGATCGGCGAGGTTGCGCTCGCGATCGAGATGGGCGCCGACGCGGTCGATATCGGCAAGACGATCCACCCGCACCCGACGCTCGGCGAATCGATCGGCCTCGCGGCCGAGGCCTTCGAGGGCGCGTGCACCGATCTGCCGCCGGTGAAGCGCTGAGCGGCCTTTCGATCCGGCGCATCGCGTGTCGCCGGGCACGCCGGATCGGTCCCGAGTGCTCAAGTCCGGGCGTCCGCGGACGACATTGAAGCTGATGGGTTCGATCTCGCGGCCGCCTGCGCGGCCTGTTCTTGCTTCGGGGCGCGCGGCATGCTGATCTTTGCGGCCGGCTTTTGCGCTGCGCTGGCGCTTGCGGCCGCGCTCGGCTTCGCCCTCACGCTTCGGTTCCGGCGCGAACTCGCCCGCGCATCGGCGCAGGCCCAGGGTTTGCTCGATGGCCGCTACGCGGAGCTCGATGCGCCGCAGGGCCGGCGGATGGGCGTCGTCGTCGCCGCGCTCAACATGGTGCTGCGGCGCTGGCGCGAAGCGCTCGGCGAGCGCGCGGCGGAGCTCGACGAACTGCGGCGCCAGGCGAACCTCGATTCACTCACCGGCCTCTTCAAGCGCGGCCACTTCCTGGCGCGGCTCGAAGCCGCCGTCGAGCGCGAGGACGGCGTCGAGCACTGCGGGCTCGTCCTGCTGCGCGTGCGCGACCTCGACGCGATGAACCGCGAGCTCGGCCGCGACGCGACCGATCAGGTCTTGCGCGCCATCGCGCAGGCGCTCAGCGCCTACGGCGAGCGCGTGGCGGGCTGCTTTCCGGGCCGGCTGAACGGCGCGGATTTCGCGCTGTGCCTGCCGGTCGGCGGCGTCGCGCACGAGACGGCGCAGGCGCTCGCCGGCGCGCTGCGTGCCGTGCTGCCCGGGATGGGCGCGCAGGTCGCGATCGCGCTCGGCGCGGTGGAACTGCGGCACGCGACGACGCTTGCGCAGGCGCTCGCGGTGGCCGACCAGGCGTTGGCGCGCGCCGAATCGCGCGGCCCGTATGCCGTCGCGCTCGGCAGGTTCGAGCCGGCGCCGCACCGCTACAGCGGCGAAGATACCTGGCGGCGGGCGATCGGCGATGCGCTGGCCGGCGGGCGCGCCAGGCTGGCGCAGTTTCCGCTCGTCGATGCGATGAATGCGCTCGTCCATCTGGAGTGCCCGCTGCGCCTTCAGTTGCAGGCCGGGGGCGGATTCGAGGTCGCCGCGCACTGGCTGCCGCTCGCGCTGCGCGCGCGGCTGACGACCGATGTCGACGTGCGCGCGGTTGCGCTCGCACTCGAAGCGATCGGCAGCGACGGCGTCGCGCGCTGCGTCAACCTGTCGCCCGCATCGCTTGCCGATGCGAGCCTTGCGCCCCGGCTGCGCGCCCTGCTGTTCGCCGCGCCGCGCGCGGCGCGCCAGCTGGCGATCGAAGTCGCCGAGGCGGCGGCGCTGGAGCGCTTCGCGCCGCTGCAGCAGCTCGGCCGCCAGCTGCGGCCGTGCGGCGTGCAGCTCGGCCTCGAGCATGCCGGCAACGGCCTGGGCCGGATCGACCGCCTGTTCGAGATCGGGCTCGACTTCGTCAAGCTCGATACCTCGGCCACGCGCGGCATCGCGGTCGAACCGCAGCGCGCCGAGTTCGTCCGCGCGAGCGTCGAACTGCTGCACCGGATGTCGCTTCCGGTCTATGCCGAAGGGGTGGCCGATGCCGACGACGCGCAGATGCTGTGGCGCTGCGGGATCGACGGCATCACCGGGCCGTGGGCGAGCGCGCAGCGCCCGCAGTCGGTGAGGTGAACGCCCGCGCGGCTTTCGCGGCTCAGCCGATCGCGCCGCAGTGCAGCTCGAAGACGCCGCGGCGGCGGTCGGCGAAGAAATACTTCAGCGTCTCGCGCACGGTGCGAAACGCGATCTCGTCCCAGGGAATCGCATCCTCGGTGAAGAGCCGCGCCTCGATCGACTCCGGGCCGGGTGCGAAATGGGTGTCGAGCAGCCGCGCGCGATAGAAGAGATGAACCTGGCCGGCGGGCACGACGTCGATCACCGTATACAGCCCCTGCAACTCGATGCGCGCGCCGGCCTCTTCGACGGTCTCGCGCGCCGCGCCCTCGGTGACCGTCTCGCCGAGCTCGAGAAAGCCCGCCGGCAGCGTCCACAGCCCGTAGCGCGGCTCGATATTGCGCTTGCACAGCAGCACCTCGTCGCCCCAGACCGGGACGGTGCCGACGACGACGAGCGGATTCTCGTAGTGCACCAGGCCGCACACGGTGCAGATCGCGCGGTCGCGGTTGTCGCCGGGAGGAACCTGATAGGCAACGGCACCGCCGCATGCCTTGCAATGCTTGAAACTGCGCGCCTGGAACATGCAACGAGTGTAGCGGCGGCCAACGACGCCGAGTGAGGCGGCCGCTGCGCGCAGGGCCGATCGCGTGGCATGATGCAGGCGCATCGCCCGGAGCCCGCCGCATGTCCTATGTCCTTGAGCCCCCCGCCGTGCCGAGCGTCGCGGTGCACGGCCGCGCGGACGCGCGGTTCGCCGTTCGCCGCATCTACTGCGTCGGCCGCAACTACGTCCAGCATGCGCAGGAGATGGGCTTCAGCGGCCGCGAGCCGCCGTTCTTCTTTCTGAAGCCGGCCGATGCGCTGCTGCCGGTCGGCGCAGGCGAGGTCGGCGTAATGCACTACCCGAGCCTGACGCACGACCTGCAGCACGAGGTCGAACTGGTCGTCGCGATCGGCGAAGGCGGGCGCGATATCGAGGCGCGCGACGCCCTCTCGCACATCTTCGGCTACGGCGTCGGCCTGGACATGACGCGCCGCGACCTGCAGGGCGAAGCGAAGAAGCAGGGCCGGCCGTGGTGCATCGGCAAGGGCTTCGAGGAGTCGGCGCCGATCGGCGAACTGCGGCCCGCCGCAGACTGCAGGCTCGACGCCGACACCGAGATCCGGCTCGACGTGAATGGCCGGACGCGCCAGCGCGGCACGCTCGGCGAGCTGATCTGGAGCGTGCCCGAAGTCATCGAGCATCTCTCCAGGGCGTGGACGCTCGCGCCGGGCGATCTGATCTATACCGGCACGCCGGCCGGCGTTGCAGCCGTCGTGTCGGGCGATCTGCTGACGGCCAGCGTCGCGGGCGTCGGCCGACTCGAACTGAGGCTGGCCTGAATTGAAGAAGCCCGACCACACAAGCAGCCCCGCGGCAGCGGCGTAGCCGGCGTCGCAACGATCGGAACCCCCCATGTCCAAACCCTTTCCCGCCGACGAACCCTTCCTGCAGGGCTACTACGCGCCGCTCAGCGCCGAGTGCGACGCGGCGCACTTGCCGATCAGCGGCGAGTTGCCGCGCGAGCTTTTCGGCACCCTGTACCGCAACGGGCCGAATCCGCAATTCGCGCCGCGCGGGCCCTATCACTGGTTTGCCGGCGACGGCATGCTGCATGCGTTCCATCTGGAGGATGGTCGCGCCGCGTACCGCAACCGTTGGGTGCGCACGCCGAAGTGGGAGCTCGAGCATGCCGCGGGCGAAGGGCTGTCGGCCGCATTCGGCAGCCCTCGCGGCAGCGATCCGCGCATCGTCGCGCTGGACTCGACGACCGCCAATACGAACGTCGTCTGGCACGGCGGGCGGCTGCTGGCGCTGGAGGAGGCGCACGCGCCGTTCGAGGTCGATCCGGCGACGCTTGCGCCGCTGGGCTACCAGACCTTCGATGGCCGGCTCTCCGGGCCGATGACGGCGCACCCGAAGATCGACCCGGTAACGGGCGAGATGTTCTTCTTCGGCTATTCCACGCGCGGGCCGTTCAGCGCGGACATGATGCTGCACGTGGCCGACAAGCAGGGCCGGCTGGTGCGCTCCGAGCACTTCATGGCACCGTTCGCGAGCATGGTGCACGATTTCGTCGTCACGCGCAGCCACGTCATCTTCCCGATCTTTGCGCTCACCGGGTCGATGGAGCGCGTGATGAAGGGTCTGCCGCCCTACGCCTGGGAGCCTGACAAGGGCACCCATATCGGCATCCTGCCGCGCAGCGGCAGCGTGGCCGATCTGCGCTGGTTTCAGGGCGATCCTTGCTACGTCTTCCATCCGATGAATGCCTTCGACGATGCCGATGGCTGCGTCGTCTGCGATATGGCGAAATACGCCGTCGCGCCGCTTTTTCCGCGGCCGGACGGCTCGCCGACCGGCGAGCGCTCGCCGGCGGCGCGGCTGGTGCGCTGGCGCTTCGACATGCGCGACGGCGCGCAGGCAGGCTATCGCGAGCAGGCGCTGGACGACAGCGCGTGCGAATTCCCGCGCCTGGACGAGCGATTCGCGATGCTGCCCTACCGTCACGGCTATATGAATACGCTGCCGGCGGGCGACGCGCAGCGGGCAACGGACGACCGCTGGGGCCTGTCGCACATCGATCTGCAAAGCGGACAGAGGCGGTCGTGGAATCCACCGCGCGGCGATGCCTGCGGCGAGCCGGTCTTCGTGCCGCGCGGCGCCGATGCGCCCGAGGGCGACGGCTGGCTGCTCAGCGTGATCTGGCGCCAGAGCGAGAATCGCAGCGACCTCGCGGTATTCGACGCGACCGACCTCGCCGCCGGCCCGGTCGCGCTGGTGCATTTGTCCCATCGCGTGCCGGCCGGCTTCCACGGCAACTGGCGGCCGGGCGGCACGCTCGACGTACGCTGAAACGATGGAGCTCTACAACTATTTCCGCTCGTCGGCATCCTTTCGGGTGCGCATCGCGCTCGCGCTCAAAGGCCTGGCCTACGACTACAAGCCGGTCCATCTGGTGCACGCCGAGCAGTTGGCGCCGGCCTACGCGAAGCTCTCGCCGACGCGCCTCGTGCCGACGCTCGTCGACGGCGGCCACGCGCTCGGCCAGTCGCTCGCGATCATCGAGTACCTCGACGAGACGCATCCGCAGCCGCCGCTGCTGCCGACCGATGCGATCGGCCGCGCCCGGGTGCGGGCGCTGGCGCAGGGCGTCGCGTGCGAGATCCATCCGCTCAACAACCTGCGTGTGCTGCGCTATCTGGTGCACGACATGGGCGTCGGCGAAGAGGCGAAGAACGCCTGGTACCGGCACTGGGTCGCGATCGGGCTCGACAGCATCGAGCGCCAGCTCGCCGGCGACGCGGCGACCGGGCGCTACTGTCATGGCGATACGCCGACGCTCGCCGATTGCGTGCTGGTGCCGCAGATCTTCAATGCGCAGCGCTTCGACTGCCCGCTCGACGCCGTGCCGACCGTGATGCGCGTCTTCGATGCCTGCATGCAGTTGCCGGCCTTCATCGACAGCCAGCCAAGCCGCTGCCCGGATGCGGCCTGAGCGGCTGAGAGTCTTTCGGTCATGCCCGCTCGACACGCCAGAACGCGCCCGCTCGGCGTTGCAAATGCTCGCCATAGCCCGAGCTATGGCTGCGCTTTGCGCCTTGATCGGACACCCTCTGGCGCGCCGCTCTGGCACGCCCGAAAGACTCTCAGCCTCTGAGCCGCCGCCCGCGCGCCCGGCACCCGATGCGTGAAGCTTCGACACCCGGCAACTGGCTCGCCGCGGAGGGCTTTGCGGCGCCGGTCGCGGCGACGATGACGACGCGCCTGGGCGGCGCAAGCGGCGGGCCGTGGGCCGCCATGAACCTCGGCGACGCCGTCGGCGATGCGGCCGATGCGGTAGCGCACAACCGGCGCGCCTTCGCGCGGGCGATCGGCGCCCGACCGGTCTTCCTGAAGCAGGTGCACGGCGCGCACGTCGCGCGCGTCGGGGTCGCCGAGGCACGCGCCTGCCTGCAGGATGGTGCGGCGGCGATCGAAGCCGACGCGAGCGTGACGACCGAATCCGGCGTCGCCTGCACGGTGCTGGTTGCCGATTGCCTGCCGCTGCTCTTCGCCGCCCCGGGCGGGCGCGCCGTCGGTGCGGCGCACGCCGGATGGCGCGGCCTGGCCGGCGGCGTCGTCGAGGCGGCGCTGCAAGCCGTCTGCGAGGCCGCCGGCTGCGACGCGGGCGACGTGCGCTGCTGGCTCGGCGCGTGCATCGGGCCGCGCCGCTTCGAGGTCGGGGCCGACGTGCTGCAGGCGTTCGGCGCCGACCCGGCCGGCACCGATGCGCTGCGCTTCGCGCCGTGCCGGGCCGCGGACGGCACGCAGCGCCGTTGGCTTGCCAATCTGCCCCAGCTCGCGCGCGATCGGCTGCGCTCGGCCGGGGTGCACCGCGTTGCCGGCGGGACCTGGTGCACATTCGAGGACAGCGCGCGGTTCTATTCGTTCCGGCGCGATGGCGTCACCGGCCGCATGGCGGCGGCGGTCTGGATCGGGACTTGACGCCATGCGTCGCAGCCGGGTCGCGCGGGGTTGCGGCGGCAAGACCGTCCGTCATCGGCAGGTAAGCATCGCGCGCTACAACTGCAATATCGCTTCCGCGTCAGAATCGGGCCTGTGCGTAGTGCAGGGCCGCACCGGCCCGGCTAGGCGCGACAACCAGGAGACGAGATCATGAGCAAGTCAACCGTCGGCGCCGCACGGCCGCCGTTCGCCGCCATCCCCGGCCTCGAAGACGCGACCGCGATGGGCGCGGCGATGGCGCAGACCTGGAAGTCGCTGGCCGGCCTGAATGTGCCGCCGACCGCGCTGACCAAGCTGCAGAACGACTACGTCGAGCAGGCGACCGCGCTGTGGAACCAGGCGGTCGCCCGATCGGCGGAAGGCGCAGCGTCCGATCGGCGCTTTTCCGCCAAGGATTGGGCCTCCAACCCGATGGCGGCGTTCACCGCGCAGACCTATCTGCTCAATGCACGCGCGCTGATGCAGCTCGCCGAAAGCGTCGAGGGCGACGCCAAGACGCGCCAGCGCATCCGCTTCGCGGTCGAACAATGGGTCGCCGCGTCGGCGCCGAGCAACTACCTCGCGCTCAACCCCGAGGCGCAGAAGCGCGCGCTCGACAGCAAGGGCGAGAGCATCGCGATGGGCCTGCGCCACCTGTGGCAGGATGTCCAGCAGGGCCGGCTGTCGCAGACCGACGAGAGCGCGTTCGAGGTCGGGCGCAATGTCGCGACGACCGAGGGCAGCGTCGTCTTCGAGAACGAATTCTTCCAGCTGCTCGAATACAAGCCGCTGACGAAACAGGTCTACGAGCGGCCGCTGCTGATGGTGCCGCCGTGCATCAACAAGTTCTACATCCTCGACCTGCAGCCCGAGAACTCGCTGATCCGCTATGCGGTCGCCGAGGGGCATCGCGTCTTCGTCGTCAGCTGGCGCAACCCGGACGCGAGCATGGCGACGAAGACCTGGGACGACTATATCGAGCACGCCGCGATTCGCGCGATCGACGCCGTGCAGGAGATCACCGGCGCGAAGACGATCAACACGCTGGGCTTTTGCGTCGGCGGAACGATCCTCGCGACGGCGCTCGCGGTGCTCGCCGCGCGCGGCCGCCAGCCGGCGGCAAGCGTGACGCTGCTGACGACGCTGCTCGACTTCAGCAATACCGGCATCCTCGACATCTTCATCGACGAGGCGCTCGTGCAGGTGCGCGAAGCGACGCTCGGCCCGGCGAGCCCGGGCGGCGGCAACCTGCTGAAAGGGCAGGAGCTGGCATCGACCTTCAGCTTCCTGCGGCCGAACGATCTGGTCTGGAACTATGTCGTCGGCAACTATCTGAAGGGCGAGACGCCGCCGCCGTTCGACCTGCTGTACTGGAACGGCGACGGCACGAACCTGCCGGGGCCGATGTACTGCTGGTATCTGCGCAATACCTATCTCGAGAACCGGCTCGTCGAGCCCGGCGCGGCGACGACCTGCGGCGTGCCGGTCGACCTCGGATCGATCGATGCGCCGGTCTTCATCTACGCGTCGCGCGAGGACCATATCGTGCCCTGGGACGGCGCCTACCTCAGCACCCGGGCACTCGCCGGCAAGAAGCGCTTCGTGCTCGGTGCGTCGGGCCATATCGCCGGCGTCATCAATCCGCCGGCGAAGAAGAAGCGCAACTACTGGGTCACGCCGGCCGACGCCGCGTTGCCGAAGAATGCAGCCGACTGGTTCGGCGCCGCGCAAGAGAAGCCCGGCAGCTGGTGGCCCGAATGGTCGGCCTGGCTCGCGAGCCACGCCGGCAAGCAGATCAACGCGCCGCGCGCGCCGGGCAACCGGCAGTACAAGGCCACCGAGGCGGCGCCGGGCCGCTACGTCAAAGTCAAGGCGAGCGCCTGAGGCCGCCGCATTTCGAATTTCCATCCATCACCCACAGAAGGAGAGACAGACATGGCTCAGAAACTTGCCTACGTGACCGGCGGCATGGGCGGCATCGGAACGACGATGTGCCAGCGCCTGGCCAAGGATGGCTTCAAGGTGATCGCCGGCTGCGGCCCGAGCCGCGACTTCGCGAAGTGGCTCGGCGAGCAGAAGGCGCTCGGCTTCGACTTCATCGCCTCGGTCGGCAACGTCGGCGATTGGGATTCGACGGTCGCCGCGTTCGAGAAGGTGAAGGCGGAGCACGGCGTCGTCGACGTGCTCGTCAACAACGCCGGCATCACGCGCGACGGCATGTTCCGCAAGATGAGCCGCGCCGACTGGGACGCGGTGATCGAGACCAACCTGACGAGCCTGTTCAACGTCACCAAGCAGGTGATCGACGGCATGCTCGACAAGGGCTGGGGCCGCATCGTCAACATCTCGTCGGTGAACGGCGAGAAGGGCCAGTTCGGCCAGACCAACTACTCGGCCGCGAAGGCCGGCATGCACGGCTTCACGATGGCGCTGGCGCAGGAAGTGGCGAACAAGGGTGTCACGGTGAACACCGTGAGCCCGGGCTATATCGCGACCGACATGGTGAAGGCGATCCGCCAGGACGTGCTCGACAAGATCGTCGCCGGCATCCCCGTCAAGCGCCTCGGGACGCCCGATGACATCGCCTCGATCGTCTCGTGGGTCGCGTCCGACGAATCCGGCTTCGCGACCGGTGCCGACTTCTCGGTCAATGGTGGGTTGCATATGGGATGACTCGGCGCAGCCGAGTCACCCCCATGCACCCTCCGGGTGAACGTTTCGCTCCCCCCGGCCCCCTCCGGGAGGGGGATGAGCGGCATCGCCGCTCATCCCTGCGGGTGAACGTTTCGCTCCCCCAGGCCCCCTCCGGGAGGGGGCTCCAGTCAGAAGAACAAAGGCCGGCTTTGCCGGCCTTTGTTCATGTGGCGCGGGCGAGCAATCGCTTGGCGGCGGCGACGAGAGCGGGCGGGGAGCCGTCTTCGAGGCGGACGGTTTCGGCTGCGGCGAAGCCGGCGAAGTTGGCGCGCATCGAGCGCTCGTAGCCGGGGTCGTAGTGGAGCTTCATCAGTTCGTCGAAGACCTCGGCGGCCGCGCCGGCGCGGGCGCGCTGCTGCCAGCGCGCGACGGTTTCGCGCCCGCGCAGCGCGACGAGCGCTTCGAGCAGACGGCAGAACAGTTCGGGATCGGCGGCGAGGAAGGCGTAGTCCTCCTGCAGCAGCGCGAGCCGCCCGGCGTCGGGCATCTCGACGCGCAGGCAGCGCGCGCTCGCGCGCATGCGCTCGATCACTGCCTCGGGCACGCGCAAGTTGCCGATCTTCTTGCTCTCGCTCTCGACGAATACGGGTTGTTGCGGATCGAAGCGTCGAAGCACGTCCCACAGGGCGGTCTCGAACGCCTTCTGCGACGGCTGCGCGCAGCCCGGCACGACGCCGAGCACCGAGCCGCGATGGCGCGCGAGGCCCTCCAGATCGAGCACTTGCGCGCCAGCGTCGCGCAGCGCGCCGAGCAGGCGCGTCTTGCCGCTACCGGTGCGGCCGCAGACGACTTCGAAGGCGATCCGCGCGGGCAGCTCGGCCAGCTCGGCGCGGACCGCGGCGCGAAACGCCTTGTAGCCGCCGATCAGGACGTGGGTGCGAAATCCCATCTGGTCCAGAAACCACGCCATCGATCCCGAGCGCTGGCCGCCGCGCCAGCAGTAGACGAGCGGCTGCCAGTCCTTTCCCTTGTCCATCACCTCGCGCTCGATATGCGCGGCAATATTCTTCGCGACGAGTGCAGCGCCGCGCTTTCTCGCCTCGAAGGCGGAAACCTGCGCGTACTCGATGCCGACGAGCCGGCGCTCCTCGTCGTCGAGCACCGGCCAGTTGACGGCGCCGGGCAGGTGATCGTGCGCGAATTCGGCCGGCGAGCGGGCGTCGATCACGGCGCCGAAGCGCTCGAGTTCGGGCATCGCCTGCAGCGCCGATACGTTCTGTATGGTCATGTGCTCGGGATGCGGCTGCAGCGGGAAGCGGGCGTCACTTCAGCTCGAGCCACCACTTGATGACGAACTTGGCGACATAGCCGAGGAGTCCGAAGCCGAGGCCGACGAGCAGCACGAAGGTGCCGAAGCGCCCGGCCTTCGATTCGCGTGCGAGCTGGAAGATGATGAAGACCATGTAGAGCATGAACGCGCCGACGCCGAAGCTCAGCCCGAACTGCGCGATCTGCTCCTCCGTATATCCGAACATCGCCGACGCAGGGCCCTTCAGTCCGCCGCGGGCAGGTGCCGCGCGTCGACCAGATCGCGGTAGGCATGCCAGCTTGCATGCCCGAGCCACGGGACGACGACGACGAGGCCGAGCATCAGCGCCGCCATCCCCGCCAGCGTCAGCAGCATGATGAGCAAGGCCCACAGCGCGAGCGGCAGTGGATTGGCCAGCACGGCGCGCCAGCTCGTCAGCACCGCGGCGAGCACGCCGATCCGGCGATCCAGCAGGAGCGGAATCGCGATCACGCTCGATGCGAACATCGGCGCCGCCAGCACGCCGCCGAGCGCGAGCCAGGTCGGAAACAGCGCCGAGTGCTCGTGCAGCACGACGATGCGCATGAAGTCGGCCGGATTGCGCACTGGCTCGGCGGCGAACGACGTGATCAGCGCCGCCGAAGTCAGCACCCAGCCGGTGCCGGCGAGCGCGAGCAGGAGGCCGAATGCGACGAGCCGGCCGTCGCGCGGCCGCCAGGCGTCGAACGCGGTCGCGAGGCTGGCGCGCGCACCGCTCTCCAAGGTGCGGCTGATCGCATAGAGCCCGGTGGCGAGCACCGGGGCGACGAGCAGGAAGCCGGAGAAGGCGCCCGCCAGCAGCCAGAATCTGTCGTGCGCGATCGCCAGCAGCGCAAGGCCGAAGGCGGCGAGCAGGACCCCGTGCAGCAGTGCAGCGCCCGGGCCGCAGACCAGGTCGCGCCAGCCGAGCGCGAGCCAGTGCAGCGGCCGCGTCGCCGGCACCGGCCTGACATCGACAAGACGCGACTGCGCGAGCGCTTCGCCCTCACTCATGCGGCGCACCCTTCCGATCGATCAATTCGCACCGCCTTGTCGTCGGCGCCTCGCCGCATTCGCTCGCTTCGATCCCCGCGGCGCGGGGCCCTTCTTTCGCGGCTCATGCGGCGCCTCCGGTCGATCGAGCGGCTTGCACCGCCTTGT